>R05__coassemble_52_pt1 | contig 60933 bp, 60 predicted proteins | sample R05__metabat2_low_PE_032 | metagenome-assembled genome bin R05
TTCAATTCCCGTACGGATTATCATTCAACGTTCTCGGAAACAGCATAAATACGTTGTTTCCGAGTTTCCCTTTTATACCGAAAATATGCTTTGTCCACTATCACGGATATACTCCGTCTTGTTCTTATAACCGTACTGCTCACACTTGGAAAGGATGTCCTGCATTTCCGATTCCGTAAAGCGAATATTCAGGGTGTAGGACTTCTTCTCTCGCTTTCGTTTGAGGTACTTGCGTTCATCATCGGTAAGCTCGCCCTCTGACTTGTGCGCAAGGGTATCATCAAGTTCGGACTTGACCTCTTTGTCCAGAGCATTATTGATAGTTCCCTCGTATGTCATTCTCTCTAACTCCATAACCTTATGTTTGGGCGGTCTGCCCCTCTTGCGTTTGGTATTTTCCATAGCGTTATCTCCTTTGTATCTTTTTCGGCGTAAGCCGATTTTTTATGACCGCTGTGCGGTCATTTCGGGGCTTGGGGTGTCCCCAACAAGCATTGGTGGAATTTCGCTCGCTGCGCGGCGCATTCCACAATGCTTGCTATTTTTCCTGCGCCTATGCGCTGTCTTCTCGCCTGAGCCTATCTCCACGGCTCAGGCTTTCGCTGCTCCGTCAGCGAATGGCACGAACAAGTTCGTGCAAGCGACAGCGACTTATCTTCGACGCTGCTTAGGTCAGCGGTCACTCGCACTCACGCATCAGTGTGAGGTCAATTTTTCATCACTATCAATATTCTAAACTGGTTCGGCGCAGTTATTGCGCAGTCTGGGCGGCAGTTTGATGAAAATATCCTCTCACTAATAAACCGAGAAATTTGTGTTTGTCAACCTAAAATTCCAAAAGATTCACAGAATATTTACAATCTCCCTGCCCTCAAACAAACACCTCTCACCTTACTACTGACAAATTTGGAAAATGGACAAGGATTTTGATAAAATAATTCGCTCAAAATTGAAAGTTCTACTCTTTGCACAAATTCATCACGGCTGACTTGTTCATTATGAGAATGAAATACTATGCTCTGCACTCGGCTCTCCGTTCCGCTGACGGTAGTCAAAAATGACTGCTGTGAGATTTTCCCCATAAGATTTATTGTTCCCGATACTCTCCTGTCGGCGGTCACGTTGTTGGCATAGTCAACAGAATATTATGCTCCGATTTAGGCATAAAGTAGAATTTTCAATTTAGGAGCAAGAAATTTCAAAAAATCTTTGTCCAAAACCGATTTTTTTCGGTAGTAAAATAGAGAGTGTTTTGAGGTGCTGATAAGTTGTAAATATTCTGTGAACATTTTAGAAAAATCGGTTGACAAATGCAAAATCCTCGGTTTATGTATGGAGGGATATTTTTGGTGGCAATTTTCTTCGGTCAAATATCACTGGGGAAATTTGAAAATCTCTCAAAAGTTCGTGCGCATTGCGGCTGGACAAACAGCATAACGGCGCGCTATAATATTACTGTAGGATAATTCATTCCGCAAGAATTTCAATACGAATAGAGGTGATGAATTTGAGTGCTGAAATAACTGTTGACGGCAGTGTGCTGTCCGACAACAAGGCAAAGCTCGACAAGATAGAGAAGTCTATTCAGGCAGCACTGAAACGTAAGCGTAAGATCATTGAGGAGAGCAAACTCTATACCTATGATAAGCTCTCGGAGCTTTATGGCGGTATGGAGGGACAAGCTCTACTCGATGCTGTAACGGCAGAGCATATGCTTATCGGCAAGCTGACCGCAAGCGGTATGAGCTATGCCGATATTGAGGGACTGGCTGACAATAATTCTGACGATGGAGCGATTGGGCAGACTTCGTTCTTTGAACACAATTCCTACTCGGATTAAAATATATCCGACAACAAAACGATAGCTGTGAGAGGAGCGGCTTTTGCCGTTCCGCACGGCTGTAATCAAACACAACAAAAAGAGGGGCAGATAGAGAAAGCAATCCCCTCGCTCTATAAGCATAGAAAGAGATAAGCTAAAGGAGTACAAAGCTATGAAAAACAGTAAAACAATGCAGGAGATGAACAAGCAGTATAAGGACTGTACCGTTCAGGTCAACACCTATGTGGTGGACGGTCGCACATACAGAGTGCATAGTCATTTCATCGGTGACCGTGACATCAATGACGTGATGTATCGGTACGCTGAGAACAGGGCGATGAGCGAAATGCTCGGTCTTGTCCCGACAACAAAATCAGCTTAAACTTTTTTCAAAAAGCTATTGCCTTTGCCGATATATTGCGCTACAATAGAAGTATCGGTAAAGGTCGCTTTGGAAGAAAGGAGTTTATGATGATACCAAAGCAGACCGATTATAAAGTTGGGATTTACCTTCGTCTTTCCCGTGATGATGAAAGGCAGGGCGAATCTCTTTCGATTGAGAACCAAAGGCGAGTTCTCACAAACTATGTCAAGGAACAGGGCTGGACGATTTATGACGAGTACGTTGATGACGGGATCAGTGGTGTTACGTTCAATAGACCGGGCGTGCAGAGATTGCTCGAAGATGCAAAGGCAGGAAATATAAATCTGATACTTTGCAAGGATATGAGCCGTTTCGGACGTAATTATATCATGGTAGGTCAATATGTGGATTACCTGTTTCCAATGTACAATATCCGCTTCATCGCTCTCACTGACAACATTGACACAGCTAATTCCGACAGTACAAGTATGGATATGCTGCCGATTATGAACATTTTCAACGAATGGTTCGCCGCTAATACTTCCAAAAAGCTCCGTGCCGTATTTGTAAGCAATGCCAAAGCAGGAAAGTACATGACCACATTCGCAGCTTATGGCTATGTCAAAGGTGATGATGCAAATTTCACTCCCCAGATTGACCCAGAAGCTGCCGAAGTAGTCCACTGTATTTTTGAGATGAGGGCAGCAGGGTGGAATGTTACAAGAATTGCCGAAACGCTGAACAGTGAGGGCATACTCCCTCCACAGGATTATAAGTACCGCAAGCTCGGCAAGGTTGATCCGCACTACTCACATCACTTGTGGAGTCCGACAGCGGTTAAGCGTATCCTGAGCAATCCGATTTACATTGGCAGACTTGCACAGCTCCGCTGCACGACCGTCAGCTACAAAAATCACAAGGTTATTCAAAAAGATGAGAACGAGTGGGCTGTGGTGGAAAACAATCATGAGCCGATCGTTTCGCAGGAATTGTGGGATAAGGTGCGTGAGATTGAAGCATCGGTCAGCACCGGCAAGCAGACAAAGAAAGGTGTTACGATGCCGCTGTCGGGATTCGGATACTGTGCTGATTGCGGTACGAAGATGAAACAGCATCACTCGTCCGGTGCAAAAGCTCCATACGGCTATGTCTGCGGATTTCACGCCCGTTTTGGCAAGGAACATTGCACATCTCATCACATCAGCTATGCTGTTTTGGAGAGCCTGATCTTGCAGGATATTCGCTGTCAGATTGATTTCGTGATGAATGATGATAAAGCTCGTGAAAAGTTTCTTGCCCGTAAGCGTGGTGAGAAGTCTGCTCGTGATAGTGCTGATAAGAAAAGGCAAAAGGATATAGAAAAACGTATCACTGACCTTGACAAGATGATTCAGAAAATCTATGAGGACAGAGTGCTTGGCAATATGCCTGAAAAGACCTGTACTGATTTGCTTACCAAATATCAGCAGGAGAAGGATACCTTGCAGACAGAGCTTGATACACTCGTTCAGAGAGAAGATGCAGACAAACAGGACGAAGCGGACGTTGATGAGTATATCCGCCGATTGAAGTCCTATGCTGGTGCTGAGGAGCTTACACGTCAGATGTGCCTTGACCTTATTGAGTATTTCACGGTCGATGCCTATCAGGGCAGAAAAGCTGTTCGTGACATTCATATCTACTACAAGCTGATTGATAAACCGCTGAACAACAAGAAAAATGCCCTTGCCTGACGGCAGGGGCGATACGAAAATAATTACTTGTCCATATTTTACGCTTACTGTCGTCGTAGAGTGATGTTATGCCGTGTTTATCTGCGATGACCTCGGACATTATCTTGAAGCATGAGCCGGGGGATGCGTTCTGGAACGCCCTGTTTGTCATAGCTCCCCACGGCAGATACTCGGCATAGCTTGGGTCTGCCTGATACTCCTCGGGAAGATATGAGGGGTAGGAGACTTCGGCAAGGATAGAGCCGTCTGTCCTCATCACGACTACCGAACCGATTATGTTCATGTTCTGCATATAATTGCATATTGCCGACTGAACATTTGCGTCTATCGTTAATTCAACGGACTGCCCGACGTTATCGTTCTCGCTTGCAGGCGTGGGATTTTTCACGGTGAGAACATCTTCAAAGGAGGAGTCGAGTCCTGACGAGGCAGCGCTGATTATATTCCCGACCGAATACTGATAGTCGCTGTTGTAGTACCTCAGCTCCCGGCCGCCGTCCGAGAGCTCGCTGTAGGTCAGAAGGGTTTTGTTTGCGTCATAGATATTTCCCCTGAGCACCTGAGCGGTCGTTGTGGTGGTCGTTGTAGTTGTTTCGACAGTCGTAGTTGTGACAGTTTCTGTAGTGACCTCCTCGGTGGTATCCTCCTCAACGGATACTGCTGTTGTGGTTGTCGGGGGATCACCTATATAGAACTGCCCTACGTCTGACGAGCACGAAGAAACCGCCGATATCAGCGAAGCGGCGGTCAGGAGTGCCGCAGCTCTATTTGCATTTTTCATAATGTTATCATCGACCTTTATGTCATTATGTTAGTGTGAGCTTATATTTATTATTATACATTTTTTTACAGACTTCGTCAACAGAGTTTGCAAACTGTAACTGAATTGAAAGAAAAAGGACGAGTAAGGGGAGCCCCCTTTGGCGGAATCGCGGCATAAAATTACCGAGCCCATAATTTCAGGCTCGGTAACCCACTTTTTCCGTTAAAGGAAGCTTACTGTTCCTCGTCCTTTTTAGTGTTGAACATTATATGGTGAAAATGGGCAAGCAGAACTCGCTCCTACAAATATATCATGCCAGAACGATATTAGCAATGCCGTCGTAGTACCGTGATGACTGGCTTGCAAATTCGAGCCCGTGCTCCTCGGGGTTCTGTATCTGCATAACGATGATGTACGAGCCGGTTGCCTTATAATTGCTGTAGTCGTCGTACACGGCAGCGCCGGTGTCACCGTCCTTCTTGATGCAGCCTGTAATGTATAGAAAGTCCCCGACCCACGTCTCGGCAGTACCTGTCTTTGCGATGAACGAGTAGCCCGAAGGCACAGAAACACTGAGCCCCGAAGCGACTCCTGTCATGCCGTCAAGAAGATTCTGTCTGTACTCCTGCGGTATCGAGGCGATGACCTCGCCGCGCGCAGTGCCCTCTGCAATGACTGTGTTCGGGTCGTTCGTATCGACAAAGCTCTGGATAACGAACGGTTTCACCATGTCGCCGAACGCTGCCTCACGCCCGAGCATAGCAAGGAAAATGGGACAGGTGAGCACATATGACTGACCGAATGCAGAGCGTCGCAGGTCGTCGTCGCAATATATCTCAATGTTGTTTTCTATTGAGCCGAAATCGCAGTAGATGTCGTCATCGAGCCCGAAGTGGAAGATAGAGCTCAGATCGCTGAGAACATCGTCCGCGCCTATCTGGTCGAACGCTTTTGCGAAGAAGATGTTGCTGGAGTTCACGAATGCGGAATTGAGCGACCTATCCATTGGATAAGAGGTGTTCTTCTCATAGTCCCAGTTGACGATAGGGAATACTCCGTACTCCCACTTGCCCTCATCGTATATCGAGGTAACGCCGTGCTTATCCGCAATGACCTCGGACATGATCTTGAAGCATGACCCGGGTTCATAGTTCTGGAAAGCCTTGTTGCCGTAGGTTCCCCACGCGAGGTCCTCGTTATGGTCTGTATCCGCATATTGATCGGGATCGTAGGAGGGATAGGATACCTCGGACATGATAGAGCCGTCCGTCCTCATAACAACGACCGAGCCAACGAGATTGTTTTCCTGCATATATTGATATATCGAGCGCTGCACGCCTGCGTCGAGTGTGAGGCGTATGGACTGTCCCACAGTTCCGTAGTCGGAGGAGGGATTCTGCTTTTTAAGCTGCTCGTCAAATGTCAGATCGAAGCCCTCCGACATTTCGTTTATGATATTTGCAAAGGGGATCTTGTACTCATCGGGCTGCACTCTGAGCCCGTCCTGACTGTACATAAGAAGCTGCCCATCGGTGGAGAAAAGGCTGCCCTTCAGCTCACACACGTCAGCGAGCTCCGCCTGTGATACTGTTGTCAGCTCCGCGGATTGTGACTGCTCCTCGGTTGCCGCCTCGGAGGAAGCCTCTGAGACCGTAGTCTGCACAGGGGCAGTACTGTTTGCTTTTCCGACCTGAGAGGACGAGCATGAGGGAAACTGAGCCATCATAGCAAAAGCAGCAGCGGCTGCAATGATTCTTGAGCTTTTAGCTGTCATATACTGATTTCCTTTACTTGTTTTTTCCAAAGAGCGAAAAGCCTTTTTTTTCATAGGGTTCGGACTGCGCGCTGATGAATGTGTATCCCGCCTCCTCTACGGTCTTCTTCAGGGATTCTGCGTCGAGTGTGTTCTCGGAGATGATAACGCTTTCCTTATTCTCATGTGAGGAGGTAACGCTTTTGGTCTTGAAGCTTTTCTCAAAAGCCTCGCTCATGTGAGCTTCGCAGTGACTGCACATCATGCCGTCTATTTTTACAGTAGTCTTGAACATATTTAAGCACTCCTTTATGTGTTTTATACTTCGCGCTATTGCAAAATATCCATTAAGATATTTTGCGATCCGCCGTCTGTGACGGTGGACGGCGCATTGCGCCGTAAGCGCATCGTTTATACTGCCTCTTCAAAGCCGCAAAGAGGTTTTGCGGCTGCTTTGCAGCCTGCAAAATGTACAATGTACATTTTGCAATAGAGGCAAGTATATCATACTCAAATTCTACATCATTTTGTGCTTATTGTCAAGTGGAGGGCGCGAATGACGCTTTGCGGGAAAAATTTTTCATTCAGGGCTTGACAAAGCAAACGACATGTAATATAATGTTATTTGGTGCTAACAGCGCTTATATTTATTATATTTGGTTAGTTTTGGCTAACGGAAAGGAACGATCAATTATGGCTAAAATTGCAGTTGTATACTGGAGCAGCACAGGAAATACGGAGGCAATGGCAAATGCAGTTGCTGACGGAGCAAAGGAAAAAGGCGCGGAAGTCGAGCTCATCACAGCTTCTGATTTCAGTGCAGACTCAGTTGCAAACTACGACGGTATCGCATTCGGCTGCCCCGCAATGGGAGCAGAGGTACTGGAGGAGGACGAGTTCCAGCCGATGTGGGACGCTGTTAAGGGCAGCCTCGGCGGCAAGAAGGTAGTTCTTTTCGGCTCATACGGCTGGGGAGACGGCGAGTGGATGAGAAACTGGGAGGACGACGCTAAGTCAGCAGGCGTTGAGCTTGCGGCAGAAGGTCTTATTGCAAACGAAGCTCCCGATGATGACGCTGTTGCAAATTGCAAGGCGCTCGGTGCAGCTATCGCATAATGGAAATCTGTATATGAAAAGAAAAACGGCTCTCGATATGAGAGCCGTTTTCGCGTTAAAAATGCAAATTTTTTACCTCACAGTTGCAATTTCTGCAAATATGTGCTATACTATACAGTAACCGTAATGCTTACTGAGAAATGAGAGCAAGTGTATCTCTTGCGATGAGGAGCTCCTCATTTGTGGGAACTATCCATACATCTACCTTAGAATCAGGAGTTGAGAGCTTTGTGAGCTTACCTCTTATACTGCGGTTTAGCTCCTTATCGATCTTGATACCGAAGAAGTCCATATTTTCGCAGACAGATTCTCTTACTTCCCATGAGTTCTCACCGATACCGCCTGTAAACAGAATAGCGTCAAGACCGTTCATCGCAGCTGCATAAGAGCCGATGTATTTCTGGATCTCGTAGGTGAGCATTTCGGATACGAGCTGAGCTCTCTTGTTGCCTTCAAGGGAAGCAGCCTGAACATCGCGGTTGTCAGAGCCTACGCCGGAAACTCCCAGGAAGCCTGACTTCTTGTTCATATACTCGCTCATTTCAGAGGGAGTGAAGTGGTGCTTGTCTGCGACAAAGGTAACAGCAGAGGGGTCAACGGCACCTGTACGGGTTCCCATTACTACGCCGTCAAGGGGAGTGAATCCCATTGATGTATCTACGGACTTTCCGCCGTCAACAGCTGTGATGGACGAACCGTTTCCGAGGTGACATGAAACTATCTTGAGATCCTTGATGTCCTTGCCCATAGCCTCTGCAAGAGCAGCGGAAACGAATCTGTGAGATGTACCGTGGAAGCCGTACTTTCTTACGTGGAGCTTCTCGTAATCGTCATATGGCAGACCGAACATATACGCCTTGGGCGGCATTGTCTGGTGGAAAGCGGTGTCGAAAACAACTACCTGAGGAACATTTGCGGGGATAACGCTCTTGCAGGCTCTGAGAGCGAGTGCGTGTGCGTGATTGTGTACGGGAGCGAGCTCGCGGAGCTCATCGATCTTGTCAATGACTTCGTCTGTAACGAGAACGGACTTGTCGAAAACATCTGCGCCCTGTACTATTCTGTGACCTACAGCTGAGATCTCGTCCATGCTGTCGATGACCTTTGCATCTCCGGTAGTGAGAGCCTCAACGAGCTTCATAAAGGCTTCTGTGTGTGTAGGGAAGTCGCAGTCTGCCTCAAAGCCCTTTCCTGTGCTTGTCTTGTGTGAGATGTGACCGTCGATACCGATCCTGTCGCAGTTACCCTTTGCGATAACGCTTTCATCGTCCATATTGATGAGCTGGTACTTGAGCGAAGAGCTTCCTGCATTAACAACTAAGATGATCATATATGCATTCCTTTCAAAAAATATTTTGCATATATAATTATATACTATTTTTGGCAAAATGCAAGTGTTTTTCGGAAATTTGTTCCGATTTGCGCAAATTTGCCGCTGAAAAAGATAAAGAAAAGAGGTAACAAAATGAAAATAAGCGGAATCATATGCGAATATAATCCGTTCCACAACGGACATCTGTATCACATTCGTGAGACACGCAAAAATGGCGCGACTCATGTTGTCGCAGTGATGAGCGGCAGCTTTGTCCAGCGCGGTGATGTTGCGATCATGGACAAGCTTGAAAGAGCACGGCTTGCTGTGAAGTCAGGTGCGGACCTCGTTATCGAGCTTCCGGTGCAGTACTGCCTTTCCTCGGCTGAAAACTTCGCTGCGGGAGCGGTATATCTGCTGAATTCGCTCGGAGCTGTGGACGAGCTATCGTTCGGCAGTGAATGCGGAGACGTTGAAAAGCTGAGCCGTGCACTCGATACGGTCGAGGTGACCGCAATGGTACACGCCGACGAGATCCGTGAGATAATGGAAAAGGGCTATACATATCCCCGCGCGCTCAATTCCGTCATAAACGGTATCGATCCCGAGATCGCCGAGGTGATCTCCGAGCCCAACAATCTGCTTGCTATCGAGTATCTGAGAGCGCTGAAAAAATTCTCCTCGGGAATGCAGCCCTACACGATAAAAAGGATAAATGCGGGGCACGACTCCGAGCAGCCGGAAAACGGCTACGCAAGCGCCTCCATGATACGCGAAAAGCTCGAGACCGCAAAAAGTGCTTCCGTTATAAGCGAGTACACGACCTCTGTCTGGACCTCCGCGATCTCAAATGCCATAAGCAAGGGCGAGACGGCGTCGCTTTCGCGCCTTGAAAGAGTGCTTCTGTATAAACTTCGCAGCTGCACAGTCGAGGAGATAGCGCAGATAAACGATGTAGCACAGGGCCTTGAGCACAGGATATACGGTGCGAGAATGGCGGGCTCGCTCGACGAGCTGCTGTTCACCGTAAAGACCAAGCGCTATACAATGGCACGTATCAGGCGCATAATGCTTTCACTTCTCATAGGCATAACAAAGGAAGATATGAAGCAGCTCCCGCCTTATGGCAGGATACTCGCTTTCAATGAGCGCGGCAGAGAGATACTCGCGCAGGCAAAGGACGTTGCTGCTATCCCGTATGCAGCCTCTATCGCGAAACTTTCGCAGCTCAGCGAGGTCGCTGAACGCTTTGCCGAGCTTGAAATAAGAGCCTCCGATATCTACGGACTTGCTCTTGAGACCGTTACCTCTGCCCAGAAGGACTACAGGGCGAAGATAATGATAGATATGGAGTAATTGCCGATGATAAAGAGAATAATTTGCTTAGGAGCAGCTTTAAGCGTACTGACGGCGGCTTTTTCGTCATGCGGTCAGACGGTCAAACTTGCAGATATTTCGTCAACACAGCCCTCCGCCCGTGCGGCTTCCGCAGAGACGACCGATTCCGAGGCGGAGAGAACGGAAGACATCACCGAGCCTGCGACAGAGCCAGTCACCGAGCCTGTCCTCTTTGAGATAGACATCACGCCGCCTGATGGCTACAGTCCGTCGGGGTCGTGTGTGATATCGGACTTTGAGACTGTATTGCAGGAGCCGGAGCTTCCTACGGGCTGCGAGGTCACTTCACTTGCACAGACCCTCAATTACCTCGGCTTTCCTATCGACAAGGTGGAACTCGCCGACGAATTCATGCCGATAGACTTCAACGGCCGCTACACGATGGACGAGGCTTATATCGGTGAGCCTAAAAGCGACAGCGGAATGGGCTGCCTTGCGCCTGTAATAGTTCAGACAGCCGATGATTATTTCGAGTCGATAGAGTCACCGTGCTATGCGGAGGATCTCTCTGAGACCTCTCTTGCCGAGCTTTTCTACCAGATAGATCAGGGCAGACCTGTTATCGTCTGGATAACGATGTATCTCAGGGTGTCGTCGTGGTATTATCAATATACCGCAGTCAGCGGAGACGAAATGTGGTTCAATTATTACCAGCACTGCGTGACGCTCTATGGATATGACTACGATGAGGGAGTTGTATACATAGCTGATCCGCTCGTTGGGAACACTACCTACGACATGGCTGCATTTGAGAACGTTTATGACATAATGAAGCAGCAGGCAGTCGTTATCTGCGGAGATTCCTCCACCGATGGAACATTTCTGCCTCGTCCTGACAAGCCGGACTCGGGCGTTCCGAGCCGCAACCACATGAACGACGAGGACGAGCCGACAGAATATGAGGACGATGATGAAGAATATTCATACGATGAGAATGATGCTCCCGGCGATCATGTTGACGATTATTACGATTATGATGACTGGGACTATGAAGCTCTATGATAAATGGAATAATTTTTGACCTTGACGGGACTCTCATCGACTCAATGACGGTGTGGAGCAGCATTGATATTGCATTTCTGAAGGAAAACGGTATCGCAGACCCTCCGCCTGATGTTTCGGACAAGGTAAAGAAAATGACCGTCGAGCGCTCGGCGGAGTACTTCATTGAGCGCTTCGGGCTGAGCTGTACAAGGGAATACGTCATAAGGCGCATTGAGGAGCTTGTACGCATACAGTATGAGGAAAAAATACCGCTGAAGCCGTATGTCTGCGAGCTGCTCGATAAGCTCGACGAGAATGGGATACCATACGGGGTTGCGACAGCTACATACAGGGGACTGGCGGAGGCGGTGCTGAAAAGGTGCGGTATCTATGAAAGGTTCCGCTTTCTGCTGACAGATGCAGAGTATCCGCTCGGTAAGACCTGTCCTGATATTTTTCTCGGAGGAGCGTCGCTGCTCGGGACATCTCCCGCTGAAACTCTCGTTATCGAGGACTCGCTCCATTGCTGCGAGACTGCAAAGGGTGCCGGTTTTATCGTTGCGGGTGTTTACGATAGTGTATCATCAGCCGACTGTGCCGATATAAAGCGGACTGCTGACTATTATTTTGATTCATTGGCAGAGCTTTGCGCTCTGCTTTGAAATTGTAAAGGAAATTGACATGAAAAAGGTAATGGTAGGAATGAGCGGCGGAGTTGACAGCTCCGTCGCGGCTATGCTCCTGAGGGAGCAGGGGTATGAGGTAATGGGCGTTACCCTGAAATTGTTCTCGGACGAGGATATCGTTCAGGCGCAGAAGGAGGGAAAGACCTGCTGTGCACTCTCGGATGTTGAGGACGCAAGAAGCGTCGCATATCGTCTCGGCTTCGAGCACCTTGTTTTCAACTTCAAGGACTGCTTTCGTGAGCACGTAATGCAGCAATTCGCGAACAGCTACCTCTGCGGCAGGACTCCTAATCCCTGCATTGAGTGTAACCGCTGCGTCAAGTTCGATAAAATGCTGCGGCGCGCGCTCGAGCTCGGATACGACTATATCGCGACGGGCCATTATGCCGTGCGGGAGTACGATGAAAGCTGCGGCAGATATCTCCTCAAGCGCCCAAAGGATCGCAGCAAGGATCAGACATATGTCCTCTATTCGCTCACGCAAGATCAACTCGCGCATACGCTCTTTCCACTGGGAGAGCTCGAAAAGTCGCAGGTCAGAGCACTTGCAGAGTCGGCAGGACTTGTGAACTCCGCAAAGCCCGACAGTCAGGACATCTGCTTTGTGCCAGACGGCGATTATGTGAGCTTTATAGAGAAATTCACTGGGAAAAGTTCCGATTCGGGAGATTTTCTCGACCTTGACGGGAACGTGCTCGGACAGCACAGAGGCGTTATCGGCTACACAATAGGGCAGCGCAAGGGGCTCGGCATTTCTCTTGGCAAGCCTGCATACGTCGTGAAAAAGGACGCAGCTGCGAATACTGTCACGCTCGGGGACGAGTCCGACCTGTACACCAAGTCGCTCATCGCGGAGGACTTCAACCTTATTTCGGTCGCGGAGCTGACCGCGCCCATGCGCGTTACGGCTAAAACGCGCTACAGTCAGACCGAGCAGCCTGCCTTTGTGTCGTATCTCGGGAACGGTAGGTACCTTGTCGAGTTCGACGAGCCGCAGCGCGCCGTCACGAGCGGACAGGCGGTCGTGCTCTACGACGGGGACATCGTAGTCGGCGGAGGAACGATAATATAATGCGTAATTATTGTAAGGGACAGCGCCCTCGACACCACGTTACTTAAGATAAATCAGAATTTGCGCGGAGCCCGCGCTGCCGAGCCACGTTTCCGCTCGCAAGCTCGCTCACTCTCATCAACGCCCTCAGTCGTACATCGCTCGTTGGCACTAATAATATAAATCAGAATTTTATTTAGGAGTTCAGATAATGAAGGCAAAAAAGGCTTTTAAGAAGATTGTCAGAGTGTTTCTGATTATTTTAGCTATTCTGCTTTTATTTTGGCTGCTCGTATTTATGGGCAGCAAGATCAGGTTCAAGCGTGACAAAACGTTTCTGGAAGAAAAGGGATACTGCAATCTTGTATCTGCCGGAGAATATTCCGTCAATGTGCTGATCTGCGGTAACGAAAACGGAAAACATCGTATTATCGCTATGGCAGGTTACGGTATACCTGATAGCTGTATCACAATGCGAAGAATGACTGCCGCTCTGGAATCTGATAATCAGGTGATTTTCATTGACCGTGCAGGATACGGCATCAGCGATGATACAACGCAGGATATGACAGTCGAAAATATCGTGGAGGCATATAGAACGGCACTGAAAAACGCAGGAATCAAAGCGCCTTATGTGCTTATGCCCCATTCTATAGGCGGTGTATATGCGACCTATTGGGAGAGCAAATACCCCGACGAAGTCGAAGCAGTTGCAATCATTGACGGCACAGAGCTTGAAGCAATATCTCCCGATGAACAGGATAATGAGGGCAACGAAGCCGCACTATTTTACAGGTTTGTCAAATGCGGTATTGGCGGCACGGGCAATCTGCTGCTGAAACACTTTCTGCCGCCGAAGGAATGGCTGAGTGATGATGAACAAAAAGCGGAATATGCAATGGCACTTATGACCTATGACTCCCGTGCACTGTTTTCCGAGAGCGAACAGGAAGTGCGGAATATCAATACTGCATGGGAAGCGATCGTGACGAACGATATTCCGAAGATATACATCTCCACGGCTTACTTCACAGCAGAGGATATTGAAGCAGACGGCATTCTGACAGATGAAATGATCGACTGGCTGATGTCTGACCGCAGAGAATTGAAAGCGGAGCTTGAGGAACAATACCAAAACGGAGAAATCTCTCAGGACGTATATGACGAGCTGCGGCCTGAGCTGCCGAGCTCACAAGAGGAAAGCCGTCAAATGGCGCTGGAGGACTACCTTGAAATCGGACGTGATTATAAGGAAAGAGTTTTGTTTCCGTATTTTGAAAAGCTCGGTAACTGTGAGCTGGTTAACCTGTCGGGAGATCATCTGATCTATGAGCAAAAACCTGATGAATGTGGAAAGATCATCAGAGATTTTATTGATAGTTTAGATCAGTAAATTCCGATTTATATTAATAATGCCAGCGAGCGATGTACGACTGATAGCGTTGGTGAAAGTGAGCGAGCTTGCGAGCGGCAACGTGGATATGGTCGAGCTGATTCAGCTCGAAATTCTGATTTATATTATTAGTGCATGCGAGCGATGTACAACTGAGGACGTTGATAAGAGTGAGCGCGTAAGCGCGTCAACGTGGCTCGGCAGCGCGGGCTCCGCGCAAATTCTGATTTATATTAAAGGAGCAATATGGACTACAAATACGAAAAACTGACCGATAAGATATACGTCTGCGCGAGCAGCGACCACCGCTTCGGTACGGACGCCTTTCTACTCACGGACTTCTCGCAGTACCGCCGAAAGGACAAGGTCTGCGACCTTGGGACGGGCTGCGGTATCATACCGCTCATTATGCAGAAGCTCGACCCTCCGCAGGTGACCTACGCGGTGGACATTCAGGAGGGCGCGATAGAGCAGCTCCGCCTCGGAATGGAGCGCAGTGAGACCACGGGGATAGTACCCGTGTGCGCAGACTTAAAGGAGCTCTGGGACGGCGCACCGCTCGGTCAGCTCGACCTCGTTATCTGCAATCCGCCGTATAAGGTTGCGGGAGCGGGTTTTGAGAGCGCGATAACCGCACAGAAAATAGCCCGTCACGAGATAATGTGCAGCATTGACGACGTGTGCGCGGCGGCGGCGAAGCTGCTGAAATTCGGCGGCAGACTGTGTATGTGCAACCGCCCCGAGCGCCTGAGCGACGTGATATTTGCCATGAAAAACCACGATATAGAGCCGAAAAGGCTGCGATTTGTTTCAAAAAACGCCGATGAAGCGCCGTGGCTGTTTCTGATAGAGGGCAAAAAGGGCTCGAAGCCATTCATGAGGATCGAGCCGCAGCTCTACATACGCAGCGGAGACGGCTTTTCAGATGAATTACAGCGTATCTACGACACAGGAAAGGAGAGCACATGAGCGGAACATTATACCTTATCGGAACGCCGATAGGCAATCTTGAGGACATCACTCTGCGGCAGCTGAGAATGCTCGAAGAAGTGGACTTCATCTGCGCGGAGGATACAAGAGTTACTCTCAAGCTCCTTAACCGATATGAGATAAAAAAGCAGCTCGTAAGCTTTCACGAGCACAGCTCAAAGGCAGACGCACAGCGTATTATTGACCGCCTGACATCAGGTGAGAGCTGTGGTATCGTGACCGATGCAGGTATGCCGTGCATTTCCGATCCGGGTGAGGTGCTCGTGAAAATGTGCGCCGAGAGCAATATTGACGTTAAGGTAGTCCCCGGACCGAGTGCTGTGGTATCTGCTGTTGCACTTGCAGGGCTCGGCAGCGGACGGTTCACCTTTGAGGGATTTCTTCCTGTAAACAAAAAAGAGCGTTCGGAGCGTCTTGAAATGCTTCGGGGAGAGACTGCGGATATGGTCTTCTATGAAGCTCCGCATAAGCTGAGAACGACTCTTTCCGACCTTGCCGCCGAATTCGGAGATGATCGCAGGATATCGCTTTGCCGCGAACTAACGAAGATACATGAGGAAGTCATGCGCATGACTCTTGGTGAGGCGGTGCAGTACTACGATGAAAATGAACCTAAGGGTGAATTTGTTCTTGTCGTAGGGGGCGCTCCAACTGAAAAAGTAAATGACCTAACGCTTGAACAAGCTGTGGAACAGGTAAGACGTCTGATAGAAATGGGGGAGCGGCCGGTTGATGCGTGTAAGGCGGTCGCTAAGGAAACTGCCTACAGAAAGGGTGAACTGTACTCGGCTGTATGCGGAGAATGAAAAAATGTACAAAAATACTTGAAATTACTGCGGAAATGTGATATAATATACTCCGTTGTTATTTGCTTATATATCACAGTAAAGAATAGGTTCTAAATTTTGCAATTATAACACTATATATTTGGTATATACATTTGTCGCTGCAGCAGATCATGAAGCAATATCTGTAAATACAGTATGCCTTTGGAAAAATGCTTAAAAGCTCGATTGCCTTTCAGGATCTGCTGTAACTAAGATAACATACAGAGGGGAAGAAAGTAATTATGATCTGCGATCTTCATTGTCACACGAAGCTTTCGGATGGCTCGCTCGGTATTGAGGATATCATAGATCAGGCAAAGCGAGTTGGCATAGACTGGCTTTCACTCACCGATCATGATACCATGGCGTCTTTTTCAAGAGCTGATGTTCTCGGCGAACGTGCCGGCATAAAGATACTTCACGGAGTTGAACTTTCGGCATGGGATAAGGTGAGGAACAGCAAGGTACATATTCTCTGCTATGCTCCTTTAAAGCCTGATCGTCTTGAAGGGCTGTGCCTTAAAAGCTGTGAGATAAGAAAGGCTTGCTCAAAAGAGATGATGGCAAAGGTAATGGAAAAGTTCCCGATAACTCAGGAGAGTATCCTGAAGCACACTACAGCTTCCAAGAGCATTTTCAAGCAGCATATCATGCGTGCGCTGATAGACTATGGATATGCATTGGAGTTTTACGGCGAACTCGACCACGAACTCTTTAACCCCAAGACCGGTTCATGTTATGTTGAGCGTGAATATCCTGATGTTAATTTTGTGTTAGACCTTATACATACTGCAAAGGGAGTTGCTGTAATGGCTCATCCTGCACAGTACGACAACATCGAGCTCCTTGAAGAGCTTGCCAGAAAAGGTAAAATAGACGGAGTTGAGATAGGTCATTATTCAGCCGATGAAAATTATCGAAGAGAGCTTTCCGGTATCGCGGATAAATATGGTCTCATAGAGACAGGGGGCTCGGATTTTCACGGTCTGTATAACAGTGTTCCGACTCATCTCGGCAGCGAGACAACTACAAAAGAAAATCTCGAAAGAATATTAAAATTTTCCTCAAAAATAAAATGATCATTTGCGGAGACAACAGATGAAAAAAATAAAATGGAAATAAAAATAATACCTGCGATTATTGCAGCGGCTTTTCTGATAATATTCCTTGTTCCGTTCGCAAAGGGGATAGTATGCCTCGGCAACTGTGTCGGTGCTGCACTGTCGGCTGTTATTTTGCTGATATTTGTATTCTGGACTCCTTTTACATCTTTCACAGGAAGAGTATGGGAATATAAGACCGGGAAAATAATGCTCAGCGCACTGGCTGCGCTGGCAGCGATATGTATCGTTATTGCAGTAATTATAAGTGCTTTAATGGTAAGAGCAGCTTATCCTCCACCCGATGATGACAATATGACCGTCGTAGTTTTGGGCTGTCAGGTAAAGGAACGCCGTCCCAGTCTTATGCTGAAGAGACGTCTCGACACTGCTTATGACTACCTTTCTGAGCACGGAAATGTCTGCGTTATCGTTTCGGGAGGTCGGGGCAGCGATGAGCTTATCAGTGAAGCGCAGTGCATGAAGGAGTATCTCATTTCAAAGGGGATAGCTCCGGAGCGCATATATACCGAGGACAGCTCCTCGGATACATATGAGAATCTTAAATTCTCATATGAAATAATAAAAGAAGAAAGACTTCCGCGAGAAGTCGCTTTGGTGACTGACGCTTATCATCAGTTACGTGCGCAAATGACAGCGGATCAGCTCGGTATAACCGCGAGCGGAATATCATGCAGGACGTCATGGTGGCTGATCCCTACTTATTGGGTTCGTGAGTGGTTCGGTGTCACCTATTATAAAGTTTTCGGTCAGGGGGAAGCTTAGTTGGAGTGGATAATAATAAGAAGAGCTGACGGCAAGTTTCTCAGCACCGCATCTCTCTATGTGAATATTGCCGGATTTGCACGCAGATTCAAAAGCAAAAGGCAGGCTGAGGCGTATATGGAGTTTACAGAGCTTGATAAGGAAGCCCATATAGTTCGCTGCATTTCCGACAGCGAGGCGAAAAGCTGCACAAGACCACTTATAAAATGACATAATTATAATAAAAAAGAATTTAATGCAAAGGATTGATAATTTTGAAGATAGCTTTTTCAACACTTGCCTGTCCCGATTGGTCATGGCAGGACATCTATTCAATGGCGAAGGATCTCAAATTTGACGGTATTGAGATAAGAGGTCTCGGAAATGAGATATTCTCGGTAAAGGCTCAGCCGTTCACCGAAGCACAGCTTCCTTCGACTGTTGCAAAGCTCAAAAGCCTCAATCTCGAGATACCCTGCCTTTCTTCGGGTGCCTGTCTGAAATTCAAAGAAAAGTTTGACGAGGCAGAGAATGAGATAAAGGCTTATGCAGCTCTTGCACAGAAGCTTAATGCTTCTTACATAAGGATACTTGCCGATCTCGAGCCGAATGCGGTCGATGAGGTCGATGACGACTACATCGTTGAAGCTCTGAAAAAGCTTGTACCCGTTGCGGAGGAGTATAATGTAACGCTCCTTGTTGAGACGAACGGCGTTTACTCTGATACCGCTCGTCTGGCAAAGGTGCTTTCAAGGGTAAAGAGCCGCAAGGTCGCTGCTCTGTGGGATATGCATCACCCCTACCGCTATGCGGGAGAGTCACCCGAGCAGACCGTTGCAAACCTCGGCGAGTACATCAAGTACATTCAGGTCAAGGACAGCGTAATGCACTCCGACGGCACGGTAGAGTATAAGATAATGGGCAGCGGCAATATCCCTGTAAAGGAAATGATACAGGCGCTTGATACTATAAACTATAACGGCTATATCTCACTTGAATGGGTAAAGCGCTGGGCGAAGGATCTCACCGACGCAGGTATCGTTATCCCTCAGTTTGCCGAGTACATGGCTCCTTATAAAAAGAAGCACAAGCATGCTCTCCAGACGAGCATCCGCGGCGATGGACAGTACCCATGGCCGAAGGAGAGGATAATAAACTACACATTCCCTGATATCCTCGACCGTATCTGCGACCAGTTCCCGAATCAGTACGCATTCAGATACACTGAGCTCGACTACACAAGAACATATCCCGAGTTCAGGGACGATGTTGATACATTTGCGCGTTCGCTGCTCGCAATGGGCGTAAAAAAGGGCGACCACGTTGCTATCTGGGCAACTAATGTTCCCCAGTGGTATATCACGTTCTGGGCTACTACAAAGATAGGCGCAGTCCTTGTAACGATGAACTCTGAATACCGTATCCATGAGGCAGAGTATCTGCTCAGACAGTCCGACACAATGACTCTCGTAATGATCGACGGTATAAAAAATATAAATTATGTTGACATAATCAAGGAGCTCTGTCCCGAGCTTGACAGCTGTGAGCCCGGTCATCTCAAGTCTGCAAAGCTGCCGTTCCTCAAGAATGTAATCACCTGTGATTCAAAAAATGCAGGCTGTTATACATGGGAAGAAGCTGTCGAACTCTCGCACAGCGTTCCTTACAGCGAAGTCGAAAAGGTAAGAAAGACCATTGATATCCACGATGTCTGCAATATGCAGTACACATCAGGTACGACGGGTTTCCCAAAGGGCGTAATGCTTACACATTATAATGTAGTAAACAACGGCAAGGCTATCGGTGACTGCATGGATCTCTCTACCGCCGACAGAATGATGATACAGGTGCCGATGTTCCACTGCTTCGGAATGGTGCTCGCAATGACAGCTTCCATGACTCACGGAACTACCATGTCGCCTATCACGAGATTCTCGCCGAGGAAGGGCCTCCACTGTATAAATCAGGAGAAGATAACCTGCTTCCACGGCGTGCCGACCATGTTCATCGCAATGCTCGGTCACGAGGACTTTGAAAAGACCGATTTCTCCTACATGAGGACCGGTATCATGGCGGGTTCCCCCTGTCCGATAAAGACAATGGAAGAGGTAATCGAGAAAATGCACATGAGTGAGATATGCATCACTTATGGTCAGACCGAGGCTTCTCCCGCTACCACCATGAGCAAGACAACCGACAGCATAGAGCAGAGAGTAAATACCGTCGGAGGACCTATATTCGGCGTTGAGTGCAAGATAGTCGATCCTGAGACCAACGAGGAGCTCCCCGACGATGTTGACGGAGAGTTCGTAGCACGCGGCTACAATATAATGAAGGGCTACTACAAAATGCCCGAGGCTACCGCAGCCGCTATAGATCCCGAGGGGTGGCTCCATACCGGAGACCTTGCGCGCCGCCGCTCGATTGACGGTTACTACAAGATAACAGGCCGAATCAAGGACATGATAATCCGCGGCGGTGAGAACATCTATCCCAAGGAGATAGAGGACTTCCTCTACACATATCCCAAGGTAAAGGACGTTCAAGTCATCGGCGTACCCGACGAGGACTACGGCGAGGAGATAATGGCTTGCATAGTTCTTCAGGACGGCGAAACTGCTACAGAGCAAGAGATAAAGGACTTCTGCCTTGCAAGAATGGCAAAGCATAAGTGCCCGAGATACGTTGACTTCGTTGAAGGCTTCCCGATGAATGCCGCAGGAAAGATACTCAAGTATAAGATGAGGGAGCAGGCTGTAGAAAAGCTCAAGCTCCACAATGCAGACAGCATAGTTACAGCTTAATGAATCACCGCCCGTATATAATGTACGGGCGGTGTTGTTATATCAGTCATCGGTTAAAGAAAATTAACCAGTTATAGCTTGATTTATTGTATTTTCTGTGGTATAATTCAACTAATGACTAACAACTAATAACTAACCACTAACTTCTAAAGTGAGGTTTTTATGAGAAAAATATGCGAAAGGATAACCGCTTCGGTATGTGCAGTTGCTTTGACAGTCACGCTTTGCGCACCGCTTGGAAGTGCTCATGCGCAGCTTGCGGTACCGGACAAAGTGCTGATATCAGACGAACGGCTCGCACGCCCCTCGGCAGACATAGCCGTCTCTGTACCGCAGCTTAGTCACGCTGCCGGTCAGTCAGATGACACATTTGTTATCGCTCCGCAATACACGGCGATAAGCGATAATATCGGCCTCGACGGAGATACGGCGGAGCTTCCCTCATCATTCGACCTTCGCAGTGAAGGAGGGATCACCTCGGTCAAGAATCAGTCGGGACATGGCACCTGTTGGGCACATTCTTCAGCAGCGAGCGCCGAAACCAGCGTTCTGACCGCAGTTCCCGATGTTGATCTGTCTGAGCTGCATACGGCGTATTATGCGTATTACGGCGAAGATCAGGTAGACCCCGGCACTGACGATACAAATGAGATACTCGGCAAGGGCGGTTCGCGCGACCTGTCGGTACACCTCTGGTCGCAGTGGATAGGTCCGGTATACGAGAGCAGGCTTCCTTATAAAAATGATGATTTCTTCGATGAAAAGTCTGCGGTTGACGAACTGAAATATGTAAGTGATTTCCATCTTGAAAATGCATATATGTTTGACTTTGACAGCGACCGCAGCAACATGGACGAGGTAAACGCCCTTGTAAAGCAGTTTGTGTACGGAGGTAATGCTGTTGACGTAGCTTTTTACTCCAATACAGCCAATTGCTATAATACTGAGTACTATTCCACAAACAGCAATAAAAAGCCGCGCTTTGCCAATCACGCAGTGACCATTGCAGGCTGGGACGATGATTTTCCGTCAGAGCATTTTACAATACAGCCCGAAGGGGACGGAGCATGGCTCATCAAGAACAGCTGGGGCTCGGCTGCCGGAGACGAAGGCTATATGTGGATATCGTATTACGACAGATCGCTTACTGAATTCACTGTTTACGAACTCGGTGATAAGGATAACTATGAGGATATCTATCTTTACGATACATATATCCCCGTGCAGTCTGTTTCGGCGAGCGACGATGCAAGTACGGTAGAGCCCTCGTACATGGCAAACATTTTCACAGCCGAGTCTGACGAGCAGATCGAAGCTGTCTCGACTTACATAAACAATCCCGATACAGAGTATGAAATTGTCATTTATACCGGACTTACCGACGGCTGCGATCCCGCCTCGGGCACGGCTTCTTCAGTGACAAAGGGAGTCAGCTCGCTCACCGGTTATATAACGATAGAGCTCGATGACAGCGTTGCCGTTGCGGATGGAGAGCAGTTCGCAGTCGCCGTGAAGCTGTACTGTGAGGATGATCCGTTCACTATTCCTCTTGAGACCTGCATTGGCGTCGAGGACAGCGAAACAGGAGATATTACCGAAATAAGCAGCTACACAACTTATGACAGGATAGTTGCAAATACAGGTGAAAACGAGAGCTTTTACAGTTCCGACGGTGTTGAATGGAATGATATAAGCAAAGAGAACTACAGATACACCGACGAAGAAAAGGCGCAGCTTCTTGAAGCGTTTACCGAGCAGATATATGACGGTATCGAACCCGAGGACACTAAGGAGATGCAGAATGCTGCAAAGCTGGTTGAGTATTACACCGAGCTTTTCTCAACGGGCGATATCGTGGTCATAATGGGAAATATCTCGCTTCGAGCGTTCACGAACCCCGTGAACACTGTGCATTTCTCACATATTTCGGGAGAGATACCGCTCAACGAGCGTATTGAGCTTTCTGCCGGCGGTGGGAAGGCTGTATATTACTCTGTTAATGGAGGAGAGTATCAGCTTTATACTGAGCCTATTGCCATAACGGAGGATATTATTGTGAAGGCTACTGTTGATAATGAGCATTATTCGAGCCGTGAGTATTCACCTGCGACAGCGCAGCTCATGGAGCTTTCGTATGACACTCTGCTTTCAGCCAATCCGCATCTTATATCTGCGGAAAAGATAAGCCTTAGCGAGTATGTGATAAAGGTTGCTGCCGATACGGAGACTCTGAAGCTTTATCCTGTTTCCGGTGCTGAAATTACCCTTGACGGACAACAGATAGACAACTATTCGCTTACACAAACGATCGGCGTAAAATACGGACTTACCGTGCTTATAATGGAGCTGAAGCAGGAAAATGCCCTTGATAATACGGTCAAGGTAAAAATAATAAGAGCTGCCGACGGTGACTACGAAATGGGTGATGCTAACGGCAGCGGCGTGGTGGATGGTATAGATGCCTCGCTGGTCCTTACACACTATGCTCTTCTTTCTACAGGCAAAGAGGGAATTGTAGTGAATGAACTGCTTGCTTACGCGGACTATGATGAAAACGGTGTAGTAGACGGCAGAGACGCTTCTATGATACTTTCATATTACGCACAGCAGTCGGTTTCCTCAGTATCATCACAAAAGGAAGGTTGAGCTCCCGCGAATGATGAAACATTACCAAAAAGAGGAAAACTTTACATGATTATTTGTGATGCTTATGCAATAGGTATAAAAGGGACGTGTTCTATTTGTGAAATTAGCGGGAAAATCCTTTTTACCGTTTTGTAACTTTCTTGTTTTGATGTTTTGATTTATGTTATTATTGCCAAAAATACGATGTTGAAAGTGTACAACATGTTCAAAAAATATTAAAGAACGATACAAATCATTGACTTTAACTCGAAAATACGGTATATTTTTAAGTACAGAAAGCAATTGTGCCTATAATTATGTATTATAGACTTATCGCCGTGCTGATGAAGCTTAGGCAGTTTGTCTTTACCGCCCGGAAAACGTCCGGCAGTACAGACAGCCGATGACGATGAAGCTCAGCGCCAAAACGGGAGACTCCCGAATAAAGCAATTGCCTTAAAGATTACATAGACCATAAGTCTTTGTTAATAGCCGCTTTAAAAAGTGCGGCAAACAGCAGACCATACAGTAATTGATATCCGACGCGAGCACATTCGCACGGCTGTATATTACTGCCGGAAATGCTGGAAAAATTATTCACACATATTATACTCTATACGAAGTATAATATACATATTTAAGGAGGAAAAATCTAATGAACACACTTAAGAGAACATTAGCTTTAGTAGCTACACTTGCTATGGCTGCAACTGCTTTCGCAAGCTGCGGCGATGACAAGGATTCATCATCCGAAGGTTCTTCTGCAACTGAGACAACAACAGCTGCTTCCGAGGAGGAAACAACTGAAGAAGGCGGCGAAGATACAACTGACTCCACAGTAGAGCCCTCTGGCGAGATCGCTGATTCTGTTGGCGTAGGCGGCGATACATTCACAGTTGCTGCTTGGAATGCTGACGACGTTCCTTACCTTATCGCTCAGTGGAAGGGCCTCAGCTTTGACACAATCGCTGACGACCTTGCTAACGACGCTGTAGACGGCATCAAGTTCATCAACTTCGGTGTAGGCGGCGGCGACGCTTCTGAGAAGTATGATCAGCTCTTCACTTCCGGTGATGACCTCGACGTATACTTCTGTGAGGCTGACTGGGCACTCAAGTATATCAACGATGATACAAAGACACTTGCTCTCGCTGACCTCGGTCTTGGCGATTCTGATTTCGCTAACATCTACAGCTATACAGATGAGATCGGTAAGTCAACTGACGGTGTTCGTAAGGGCGTTTCATGGCAGGCAGCAGCAGGCGGCTTCTACTACAGAGCTGACCTCGCTCAGGAGTACCTCGGTGCTGATTCACCTGAGGCTATGCAGTCTGCTATCGGCGACTGGGATAAGTTTGTAGAGGCTGCTAAGACAGTTTCTGAGGCTTCCGGCGGAAAGACAGCTCTTGCTGATACACTCGGCGGTATGTGGCAGGCTTACGCTTGCGGACGTACAACACCTTGGGTTGTTGACAACGCTCTCCAGATCGATTCATTCTGCGAAGACTTCGCTAACACAGCTAAGGAGCTCTGGGACTGCGGCGGTATCACAAAGAACGGCCAGTGGACAGATGAGTGGACAGCTGCTGGTACAAACGACACATGTATGGGTTACTTCGTATCCACATGGGGCTTCGGCGGATTCGCTCTCGACGCTGCTGGCGGCGAAGGCGGTGCAACATACGGCAAGTGGGCAGTATGCGAAGGACCTCAGCCTTTCTACTGGGGCGGTACTTGGATCGTTGTAAATCCTGCTACTGACAACGGCGAAGAAGCTAAGGACTTCATCCTTTCTGCTACTTCTGACGAGGCTCAGATGTCTGCATATGCAGTTGCTAAGCCTGAGTATGTAAACAACAGCAAGGTTATGGATGATCTCATCAGCTCTAACACAGTATTCAACGAGACAATCACAAACAACCTCGGCGGACAGAACTTCTACGCTGAGCTTGCTGATAACGCTAAGACAATCAACTTCAACGGTCTTATCACACCTTACGATGCTACAATCAAGACTGCATTCATCAACGCTGTTCAGGAGAACTACCTCGAGGGCGCTTCATGGGATGATACAGTTGAGGCATTCAAGGACAAGGTAGCTGAGGAAGTTACTGCTATCGATGTAGACTAATCCGTCAGCTTAACTCACTACAACAATGTAATATTTATGCCTACGGAATACTTCGGTATTCCGTAGGTGTATATTTATTAAAAAATTTTCCCATTGAGAGGTGTGTGTTATGGCATCAGGCGCTCAGCGACGGATAAAATCCATCAGCTATGCGAAGTACGGCTATATTTTTATTCTGCCGTTTTTTATTGTTTATTTCTTTTTCCAGCTATGGCCTCTGATTAACACCTTTGTCCTTAGTTTTAAAGATTTCACAGGTGATGAGTCCGTAGGACTTGCTAACTACAAAGCTATCCTTCAGGGTATCGGTACAAAGATGACCCTTGATAGCGGCGAAGAATTCAAAATTGCTGACAGAACTGCAAGAGTTATCCACGAAAACTTCCTGAATGCGTTCAAGAATACGATAATCCTTTGGGTCGGCAACTTCATTCCTCAGATAATTCTCTCCCTTTCACTGGCAGTCTGGTTCACAGATGCTCAGCTCAAGATCCCGGGAAAGGGATTCTTTAAGATCGTAATGTATCTTCCGAACATAATTACGGCAGCTTCTGTTGCTGTATTGTTCCTTCAGCTTTGCGGTGAGGCGGAAAATGTTCCCGGCTCTCTTAACCTTCTCCTTAACAAGATGGGTATCGTAAGCAGAGATGCAGTTTCGGAAAAATACGATACTATAAAGTTCATTACGGGCGTATGGCAGTCTCGCGGCGTCGTAATGTTTATTCAGACGTGGATGTGGTTTGGTAATACCATGATCATGCTCATGTCAGGTATTCAGGGTATCAATCCATCACTTTTTGAGGCTGCAAGCATCGACGGAGCAAGCTCCGGACAGGTTTTCAGAAAGATTACTTTCCCGCTTCTCAGCCCTATCATGGCTTACACACTCGTAACCTCCATGATCGGTGGTCTTCAGATGTTCGATATTCCTTATCTCTATCATAAGGATCCTAACAGAACGAGCACTAACCTTAAGACAGTCGCGGTTTATATTTATGAATATTTCCACGATCAGGTTGATCCGAAGATGGGCTTCGCAGGCTGTGCTTCCGTAATGCTATTTATTGTAACTCTTATTCTTGGCTGTATCGCGTTCTATCTCACTCGTGACAAGGACGAGATCGCTAAGAAGAAGCAGCGCAAGAAGATCGCTAAGCAGAATAAAAGAGAAAGTAAACAGTTTGGAGGTCTTACAATATGAGTGATATGAAATCAGTTTATGGAGCTCCAAAAGATAATTATACGTTTAAGATAAGACTCAAGTCCACCATTTTGGTCATCTGGTTTATCATACTTACGATTATCTGTTTGCTTCCTATTTACATTCTTATTATCAATGCTACCCGTGCTTCATCGGATATTGCTAATGGTATTTCGTTCCTGCCGGGTTCAAATCTTAGTAAGAATATAGAAACGCTTTTCCATGATGTAAACTATAATACAATTTATAATGTGGCTATAGGTTACAGAAACTCATTTATCATCACAGGATTTTCCACTATATTTACTGTTTTCTTCTCAGCAATGACTGCTTATGGTATTCATGTTTATGATTTTAAGCTGAAGGAAATTTCTTATACAGTAATTCTTCTTGTAATGATGGTTCCTGTACAGGTTACATCTGCCGGTTTTGTTAACTTCATGTTAAAGCTCGGTCTTACAGATACATATTGGCCTCTGATACTTCCGGCAATTGCGGCTCCTGCGGTAGTATACTTTATGCGTTCGTACATGAAGTCCTCTTTCCCGCTTGATATAGTAGAAGCAGCTCGTATTGACGGCTGTAACGAATTCAGGACCTTCGTATCTATTGCAATTCCTATGATGAAGCCGGCTATCGCGGTTCAGGCAATATTTGCATTTATCGCAAGCTGGAACAACTTCTATACACCTAACATGATCCTTATCAGTTCAAGATTCAAGCAGAAGACCCTTCCTATGATGGTTTCCGCAATTCAGGCATCTGATAAGTTTACAGATTACGGTGCTATTTATCTTGCAATTGCACTTTCTATTCTTCCTATTGTAATTGTTTACATTCTCCTTTCGAGATTCATCATTGCCGGTGTTGCACTTGGCGGTGTAAAGGAATAATAGTTATAATTTACAGCACACTTCGGTGTGCTGTATTTTTTTGGACGCATTGGCGTCCTTTTTTTGTAATATGTCAGGCGACCTTTGAATAATATTAACTGTAAGGAGGTTTAAAGAAAATGAGTACAAGCTATGAGATCATTTCTTCATACATGACTGAGAACATAAGAAGAGCAATGCTTTTGGTAGACTCAGGTGACCGAGGAGATATTACTGAGGTGAGACTTCGATCAGATCGACCTGTTACATATATCTATCCGGACAGAATATGCTATTTATCCGCGAATGGGACTCCTGAGCAAAAGATCACAAGCCGTACAATTATCATATCCCCGTCAGATATAAGAAAAATCGTTGATCTGCTGTGTCACTATTCTCTGCATACTCATTCAAAGGAACTGAGTGACGGGTGTTTTGTGATCGAAAACGGGATAAGGGTAGGAGCAGCCGGTACATATTCGTCTGCGTCAAATAGCCAGATAAAAGATTTCAACGCCTTGAATTTCAGGATCTCTCGGGCGGTGAAAGGCTGCGCTGATAAAATTTTTTCATCCTTATTTGGCAGAAATATTCTTATCTGTGGTGGTGTTAATTCCGGAAAAACTACTATCCTCAGGGATCTTTGCAGGCAATTTGGAAATCTTTGCAAAGTTACGCTTGTTGATGAACGAAATGAGATCTCTGCTGTAATGGGAGGAAGTCCACGTCAAGATGTGGGTATAATGACAGATGTATTGGTAGGCTGTTCCCGGGCTGAAGGGATAAATTCTGCTGTAAGAACGCTCTCTCCGGATTATATCTTCTGCGATGAGATATCCGAAATTTCTGATGCTAAAGCAATGCTTCAAGCCTTTGGGTGCGGAGTACGATTTGCTGCTTCTATCCATGCAGCGAGCTATCGGGAACTCGTTGGACGTGAGGTCTTCAAAGAACTGAACAGTGTCGGTTTTTTTGATCATGCTGTATTTCTTAAAGGTAGTAATCGACCTTCGGTTATAGCTGAGATCAGGAGGCTGAAAAATGACTTTTAAATTTATTGCAGGGATCTGTATAGTTTTAGCAGGATTCGGACTTGGCTGCTATCACTCCGAAAAGCTAAAAAGCTATCTTAATATATGCAGCCAGACGGCGGAACTTTTCCGAAGCAGCAGTATAATGATAAGATACAGGGGACTTGATGTTTACGAACTGGCAAACGATATGAAAAAATCCGGGAAATATCCCTTACTGACCTTTCTCAATAGCATTCCTGAAAGCTACATTCCGGGCGATGACTTTCATGAGATATGGCGCAGCTCAGTGATGAGAGAAAAAATCATACCGAGTGAAGAGCAAAAGCTGCTTTGTGGGTTCGGGGATATAATAGGATCATCTGATACTGAGGGACAGATAAAGTCGATAACAGCATTTGAAAAGGAGGCGGAACTGCTGACGGATCAGCGAAAGGAAATTTATATAAAAAAAGGTAAGCTTTATCGGAGTATAGGTCTGTTGTTTGGTTTAATGGGAGCGATACTCGTGATGTAGCCGAAAGGAAAAAGTATGGATATAGATCTCATTTTTAAAATAGCAGGAACAGGAATTATAGTTGCTGTTCTGAATCTTGTGCTAAAGCGGGCTGAGCGTGAGGAACAGGCTATGATGACAACTCTTGCCGGATTGATCGTTGTGCTTGTAGTTATCGTCGAAGAGATAGGTGATCTGTTTGAAACAGTAAAGACGGTATTTGGGTTATGGTAGAAAATTGCTTTTCTGTATCAGCGTTCTGTATATGTGCGTGTGTGCTTTCGATCGCTCTGAGGCAGTACTGCCGTGAACAGTCTCTTATGCTGTCGCTGGGGACTTGCATAATAGTCCTTGGCGGAGTTATGGCATTTATATATCCGCTGGCAGGTGATATAAGGGAGATATTTGAAGGATCAGGCATTTCGGATACCTATATATCACTGATTTTTAAGGCAGCTGCAATATGCTTCATAACTCAGATAACCTGTGAGATATGCCGTGACAGCGGAGAGATGGCAGTAGCATCTGCGGCAGAGATATGGGGACGTGCAGCCGTAACGTTTATCAGTGTTCCTGTGCTCAGAGCGCTGCTTGAGCTTATTGGCGGAATTTTGTAGGATAGTTTTATGAAAAGGATAATTTGTTGCATTTTTATAACTATGTTGCTGTTTTTTGTTTCTGTTCCTTTAACCTCGTTTGCTGAATATGCTTATGAGGAGGAAAATGAGATAAGCAGTCAGGTGGACGAGCTCTTTTCAGAGCATGACACCGGTTTTTTATATGATGATATAATGGGGCTTTCATTTTCGGAAGCTGCAGCTATGGTAATGGATAAGCTTTCGGGAGATATTACTGCTCCTATAAGGCTTCTGACAAGTATACTCGCCGTGATAATATTTACGGCTGTAATGCAGAGTGTGGGAGAGAGCTTTTTTGACAAAGGCCGTGCAGGAGGAATGTACGATCTGATATGTGTTACTGCTGCGGCAGCAGTTATAGTTCCCCAACTCGTATCGGTGTACGAAGGAGCTCTTTCTGCTATAGAAAAGACGGGGTCGTTTCTGCTTGTGTTTGTTCCAATGTTTTCGGGGATAACGGTGGCAGCGGGAGGGATAGCGTCGGGAAGCTTGTACAATATGATGATCCTGGCAGCTTCGGAGCTCATAGTAAAGCTTTCTGACAGTTTTCTTGTTCCTGTACTCAGCATAACGGCTGTATTTGCGATATCAGGGAGTATTTTTCCGAATGCTTCCGTTAACGGGATCGCAGAGCTTCTTAAAAAGACTGCAACTTGGGGCCTCACAATAGCTATGACCCTGTTCACGGGGTTTGTAACGCTCAAATGCAGCCTTACATCCAAGGCTGACGGAGCTGCTTCAAAGACTGCAAAGTTTGTGATATCGGGATTTGTTCCTGTTGTGGGCGGAGCTGTTTCAGAAGCGTACTCAACTGTGAGAAGCGGACTTGAGGTCATAAGGTGTACGGTTGGAGTAGGAGGGAGCATCGCTATTGTGATGTTCATGCTTCCGCCCATAATGAAAATAATGGCATTCCGGCTTGTTTTGTGGATAGGAACAGCTGCGGCAGATCTTTTTTCTGCCGAGTCCTTATCTAAGCTTATGAAAGGTCTCGAGGGCGGACTTGCTATTGCCGAGAGCGTACTTATATGTTATTCATTGATGTTCATACTGTGTACGGCAATATTAATGCAGTCTTTTGGTTGAGGAAGAAAAAATGAATGATTTTACAGCGTCCGTAAAGTGTATTTGCATAGCTTCTGCGGCGATATTTTTAATGGAAAACCTGATAGGAGGCACAAGACTGAAGAATCAGATGAAACTGCTGATGAAGTTGGTTTTTGCAATAGTGTTGATATATCCGTTTGCAAAAGGAGGCTATGATCTTGAGCTTCCCGAAGTCAATTCGTATGAGTATCAGGACTTTACCGGCATCAGCGAGTTATACTCTGCTGAGCTTATAAAACAGACCTCGGATAATATTTCGGAAGTTCTGCGCCGCCAGATAACGGCGGCAGGGATAAATTGCTCTGAAATTGAAACAGAGGTTAATATTTCGGAGGATAATGTCATATCTATTAATAGGGTCATCATAACAGCAGATGATTTCGATGCAGCAGCAGAGATAGTCAGAAACAGTGTAGGCAGTGAAACGGAGGTCATTGATGGAGATAATTGAAAAAATAAAGAATATGCAAAAGGACAAAAGGCTGCTGACTGCGGTGACCGTGCTTGGTATGGCGGGACTGCTGCTGATAATGATCTCATCGCTGATCCCTGAAGGAAAGGAAGAGCCTGAGGCTGCCGAGACAAAAGCTTTAGCCTCATATTCTGAAAGCTACTGCCGTGAAACGGAAAAGCGGCTTGAGGAGTTCCTTCGGTCGGTAGAAGGCGCGGGCGAAGTAAAGGTATATTTGACGGTGGGAAGTGATGAGCGGTACGTTTATGCAACCGAAGGCAAAAACAGTAAATCGGATAATAAGACGGAGGTGGAAGAAAAATATGTAATAATAGGCAGCGGAAGCGATAGATCCGCACTTGTAGAGACAGTCGAAGCTCCTGAGATAGAAGGAGCAGTCATTGCCTGTACAGGCTCCGGGAGTCCCGTTGTGGAGGAAAGGATATACAAAGCGGTATCGGCAGCACTGGGACTTTCGACAAGTAAAATATATGTCACAAAACTTGAATAAAGGAGAATAATTATGAAAAAACCAAGTATGATAATCGGAAAGAAGCAGATAATCATGGCGTGTCTTACGCTTATGCTTGCGGTTGCAGTGTACATAAATTATGCGGCAGCTCCCAAGCTCGGAAGCGACGCAAAGTCCGTGTCGCTTACAAACAGCGGAGATACGGTCAATTACGGCGAGACTGAATTCGTAAATGCCGACGCAGAGCTTGCTGACGGAGACTATTTTGCACAGGCAAGGCTCGATAAGATGAACAATCGTGACGAAGCAGTACAGACATTGCAGTCGATAATAGGCGGAGGAGATATAACAGATGACGAAATGGTCGTTAATGCGATAGATGCCGTAGAGGTGTCAAAGCTTATTGAATCTGAAGGAACTATAGAATCGCTTGTCAAGGCTCAGGGCTTTGAGGACTGCGTGGCTTATCTTGACGGCGAATCTGCAAAGGTAGTGGTAAAGACCGAGGGACTTGATAAGACTCAGGCGGCAGCGATAAAGGAGATAATTCTGGGAGAAACAGAGGTTTCGGCTGAGAATATCAGGATCTTTGAGGTAAAGTAACAGGAATGACAGGTGAGATACAGCTAACATGTAAATAAGACGGTGAAATTATATTCAGAATGAATGAAATTTTATTCGGTTTTGGTTGATTTATTTGTAATCGTATGGTATAATGTATATGTATGAGTGTAAACGCATTGTTAATTAAAACATTCACTCAAATATATACCGGGAGGTACGACATGGAAGAAGTAAAACAGTCTGCTGCAAGCAAGCTGAAAATATCTGATGACGTTATTATCACCGTTGCAAGGCTTGCCGCTCTTGATGTAAAGGGCGTAGCGAGTCTTGGCGGTGAAGTGAATAAAAAGAGCAAGATAAGGAACAGCGGACCTATCAGAATAAGCATGATAGGTGACGTCGCTGCTATAGATATGAAGATCATTATCAAAAGCGGAGAAAAGGCGTGCTCTGTCGCTCAGGAGGTGCAGAGCGCTGTTAAGGAAAACGTTCAGAATATGACGGGAGTTCCCGTAGCAAGAGTCAATGTGACTGTTGCAGGAGTAGTTTTTGAATAATGACTATATTCAGATATGATACAGTGAACTTTAAGCTGCATCTGAGGTCATTAGAGTTGTTTTTTCCGTAAAGAAAGGCATGATGTTTATGTATCTTGATATAAAAAATAAGGAGAGTTTAAATGACAAGACGTGAAATAAGAGACAGCGCCTTTAAGCTGGTTTTTGAGCAGCTTTTGCGTGACGACGATATACAGGAGCTGTATGACATTGCAGAGGAAATAGACGAGATAACCGTTAATGACGAGGTAAAGAAGATCGTCGAGGGAACTCTCGCTCATGCTCAGGAGCTTGATGATATAATTTCAGGCTATAGCAGATCAAGAAGTATTTCGAGAATTTCTAAACTGAATCTTGCAATTCTGAGGATAGCACTGTACGAGTCCATATACGATGATAATACTCCGATGAATGCGGCTATCAGTGAGGCGATAAAGCTTTCGATGATGTATACCTATCAGGAGGATACCTCCTTTATTAACGGAGTCCTCGGTGCATTTTCGAGGGACAGACAGGCTTCGGAGACTGAAAATGTCTGAATTTCTTGGTATAGATACGAGTAATTATACAACCTCTGCTGCAGTATACGACAGCGGAAAAAATATGATTTATCAGGCAAAAAAACTGCTTCCGGTAAGGGAGGGTGAGCGCGGGCTTCGTCAGAGTGACGCTGTTTTTCATCATACAAAGCAGCTTCCCGAGATGATAGAGAAGCTTTTCGCGGAAAGCTGCTGCGGAATCCCCGAAGCTGTCGGAGTTTCTATCCGCCCGAGGAACATTGAAGGCTCATATATGCCGTGTTTTTTGTGCGGCGAAGGCTTTGCGCGTTCGCTTGCGGCTGTAAACAGGCTGCCCGTATACACAACGTCTCATCAGGTGGGGCATATCCTTGCAGCTCTTTACTCAGTGGACAGGCTTGATCTTGTGAATGAACGGTTCATAGCCTTTCATGTCAGCGGAGGTACTACCGATTGCCTTATCAGCGAGCCTCACGGGGCTGAGGTAATCAGACTCACCGAGGCTGGCACTTCACTTGACCTCAAAGCGGGACAGGCAGTTGACAGAGTAGGCGTTATGCTTGGGCTGAGATTTCCCTGCGGCGCAGAGCTTGAGGAGCTTGCGAAGGCTGCCGATAAAAGCTTTCCCGTGAAGCCTGTGTTAAGAGATGGGAATTGCAGCCTTTCCGGTATAGAGAACAAGTGCCGTGCTCTTTTTGATAAAGGTGAAAGCCGTGAGAACATAGCGAAATTCTGCCTTGATTCGGTTGGCGCTGCTATAGAGGCAATGGCTAAGGCAGCTATAGAAAAATACGGCGAGCTGCCCGTAATATTCGCTGGCGGAGTGATGTCCGATTCTCTCATCAGGGATATGATAATTTCACGCTTTCCGCAGGCAGGATTTGCACAGCCTCAGTTTTCCTGTGACAATGCGGCAGGAGTCGCGATATATTCATATCTGAAGCAAGTAGGAGAAAAATAATGCCTGTAATTACAGTAACACAAGTAAACAAATATATCGGCTTCATTCTCAAGGGCGATAAAAATATGCAGGGCGTAATGGTAAAGGGCGAGATATCTGATTACGTCCGCCATTACAGGAGCGGTCACGTTTATTTTACGCTGAAGGACAGCAATAGCGCGTTGAAAGCCGTAATGTTCTCTCAAGCGGCTTCAAGGCTGAAATTCGAGCCGGAAGACGGAATGTCCGTTATAGTTTCGGGCAATATAGGAGTATACGAGAGCGGTGGAGTTTATCAGCTCTACGCAAGCGACATTATTCCCGCGGGTGAGGGAGCTGCGAGTGTCGCACTTGAACAGCTGAAAAAAAAGCTTGCCGGTGAGGGTATATTTGATGAGTCTCACAAGCGGCCTCTTCCCGCAATGCCCGGAAAGATAGGAGCTGTAACGTCTCTTAGCGGAGCTGCTGTTCGTGACATCATAAACGTGCTGACGAGGAGATATCCTATCGGTGAGGTTTATGCGGTCAATGCAATAGTTCAGGGTGAAGCCGCCGCAGACTCGGTTTGCAAGGGTATACTTGCTGCCGAAGCCGCAGGCTGCGACGTTATAATCGTAGGCAGGGGCGGAGGATCAGCGGAAGATCTGAGTGCTTTCAACACAGAAAAGATAGCATATGCCATATATAACTGCAAGGTGCCTGTTATTTCTGCTGTAGGACACGAGACTGACTTTACTATAGCTGATCTTGCGGCAGATATGAGAGCTCCCACGCCGTCTGCGGCAGCGGAGCTTTCAGCTCCGTCGGTGGATACATTGTATGAAAGGATAGATGTTCTGGAGCGGCGTGTACAGAAAGCAGCCGGTGCTGTTATTGATAGGGCGTCTCAGCGGTTCAGCGACATTTCACGCAGAGCCACAGCACAGTCCCCCGAGAATCGTGTTGCTCTTTCCAAGCAGCGTCTCGATTCATTAGAGCAGCGATCAATGGCGGCTTTTGAGCGCTTTATCGACAAGCGCGAGGCGCAGCTTTCACGGAATATAACTGCGCTCGATGGACTCAGTCCGCTGAAGGTTTTGTCAAGAGGATATTCTCTTGTGTATAAGGGGGATTCTCTCATTAGCTCTGCGGAGCATCTTTCAAATGGCGACCGCGTGAAGCTTAGGTTCGGTACGGGAAGTGCAGAGGCGGAAATAATTGATAAATGGTGATACAATGAATGAAAAAATGACATTCGAGCAGAATATGGAAAATCTCGGCAAGATAGTTTCTGAGCTTGAAAAGGGTGATATACCGCTTGAAAAGGCAGTAGAGCTTTATGGAGAAGGTCTTAAGCTCACAGCTGAGTGCCGTCGCCAGCTCGACGAGGCAAAGATAAAAATAACGGAGGTCGGCGGCAATAAGCCGCAATAAACAGGAAAAATGAGCGGATTCAAGGAGAAATTTGAAGAATATATAAAATTTACCGAGGACAACCTTAAAAAATACAATGCTTTGTCCGAGGGAGAAAGAGCACAGGGAAATCTCGTCACGGCGATGAATTATTCTCTCGAGGCGGGAGGAAAGCGCATAAGACCGGTTCTTGTGTATGCCTTCTGCGAGGCTTGCGGAGGTGACTTTGCAAGAGCTGCGGCTCCTGCTGCGGCTATCGAGATGATACATACCTTTTCGCTGATACACGATGATCTTCCTGCAATGGATAATGATGATTTCCGACGCGGCAAACCATCGTGCCACAAAGCATTCGGGGAGGCTATGGCTATACTCGCAGGTGATGCACTTTCTGTTCTTCCGTTTGGGATAATTGCAGATGATTCTGCTCTTGATCCGCAGGAAAAGGTAAGGATCATTTCCGTTCTTGCTAAGGCTGTCGGAAAAAGCGGCATGATAGGCGGTCAGGTCATTGATATGGAGAATGAGCAGCGCAGCGATGTAGACGAAGTGAATCTGCGCAATATGTACAGGCATAAAACAGGAGAGCTCATTGCTGTGTCGTGTATTATGGGCTGTATATGTGCCGGAGCTGATGGTGATATGATATCATTTGCCGCAGAGTACGGATATAAGCTCGGGCTTGCATTCCAGATAATCGACGATATACTCGATGTGACAAGTACAACAGAAGAGCTCGGCAAGCCCGTAGGAAGTGATGAAGAAGAGAACAAGACGACCTTCGTTACATTATTCGGCGTTGATGAGGCGCGCAATATTGCCGATAACATTACAAATGAGGCTATGAAATGCCTTGAGCATTTTGAAAATAATGAGTTCCTTAAAGAGCTTACTGAAATGCTTCTGAAAAGGAAAAATTAAAATAAAGGAGCTGCGGAGCTTTCTCCGCTTTGCATAAAATGAAGGATAACATAAATTCGGACAAGCGTGTAACACTTTCGGAACTCGACCTTCCCGGGGATCTGAAAGATCTGACCATTAACCAGTGCTCGCATCTATGCAAGGAGATAAGGAATATCCTTATTTCCACAGTGTCGAGAACAGGCGGACATCTCGCCTCTAATCTTGGCGTAGTAGAGCTTACTATGGCTTTGCACCGTAATTTTGATTCACCCGAAGATAAGATAATATGGGATGTGGGGCATCAGTCATACACTCACAAAATACTGACAGGGCGTGCAGAAAGATTTTCAACGCTTCGTCAGGAAAATGGAATATCCGGATTCCCAAAACCGTCAGAATCTGAGCATGACAGCTTCATAAGCGGTCACAGCAGTACGTCTGTATCGGTAGCATGCGGTATTGCCGAGGCAATGAAGCTTCAGGGCAAGGATAATTATGCAGTAGCTGTTATAGGCGACGGTGCCATGACCGGCGGAATGTTCTATGAAGCGATGAACAACTGCGGAAGAGGCGGCAGGAACAACCTTATAGTTATACTAAATGATAATGATATGTCGATCTCGAAGAGTGTTGGTTCACTTGCGGGTTATCTTACTTCGCTGAGAAATACAGAAAAGTATGTCAATACAAAAAGAGTTATTCATAAAGGACTCGATAAGATACCTTTTGTCGGAACGAGCATCGAAAAAGGCATCAAGGATGTAAAAAATACTGTCAAGTCTAACCTCCTTGAGAAAAGTACTATGTTCGAGGATATGGGATTTACTTATCTCGGACCGGTCAACGGGCATGATCTTTCAGAACTTGATGAGATAATGCACGTTGCGAAATCATACCATAAGCCTGTTCTTATACACGTAAAAACAGTCAAGGGAAAGGGATATATCCCTGCTGAGCAGAATCCCGGAGAATATCATGGTATCTCAAAATTTGATATCGCCACGGGAAATCCCGAGGTCTCTGCGGACAACAGCTACTCCACAGTGTTTGGAAGGGAGCTTGTGGGACTTGCCGAAAAGGATGATCGCATATGCGCCATTACAGCTGCTATGAAATACGGAACGGGACTTCAGTATTTTTACAGAGCTTTCCCCGAGCGGTTTTATGATGTAGGCATTGCGGAGCAGCATGCTGTTACCTTTGCCGGGGGACTTGCTTCTATGGGAATGATCCCCGTCTTCGCTGTTTATTCAACCTTTTTACAGCGCGCCTACGATCAGCTTGTGCATGATATCTCCATCGGAGGACTGCATATGGTTCTCGGTATAGATCGTGCGGGAGTGGTCGGGGAAGACGGCGAAACACATCAGGGGCTTCTTGATGTTCCGATGCTGACTACTATACCAAATACAGTGATCTATTCTCCTTCATGCTACGAAGAATTAAAAATGTGCATGAAAAAGGCTGTATATGCGAACAAGGGAATTGCAGCCGTTCGTTATCCGAGGGGAGCTGAAAATGCTTCATTCAATCAGTCATATCTGAGCACGGAATATATTTTCATCCGTGAGAATCACAGCGATACGCTTATTATAACATATGGAAGGCTGTATGACGAGGCGTATAAGGCACAGAGCATTTTAAGTGCAGACGGTATAAAGTGCGATATATTAAAGCTTACAAAAATATATCCTTTGAGCCATGATCTCAACGAAGAACTCTGTGGGTATAAGAGGATAGTTTTCTTTGAAGAGTCTATGGGCGAAGGAAGTATTTCCGAAAAACTTGGTGAAAGGCTTGCTGAATGTGCGTATTCCGGCGATTATAGCAGAGTGACCGCAGACAGTTATGTAAAGCAGGCATCTGTAAGATCGTGCCTTGAAGCTTTAGGACTGACCTGTGATAAAATGTCGGAATATATCCGCAAGAGGGTAATGTACAATGGCGAGGCTTGATACTGAGCTTGTACGCCAAGGCATAGCGAGAAGCCGGGAGCGTGCCAAGGAGATGATTAGCTCCGGAAGCATAAAGGTAAACGGCGCAATTGCAAAAAAAGCGTCTGCGGAAGTCACTGAGCTGGACATTGTCGAATCCTCTGAGGAGGAGCTTTATGTCGGCAGAGGAGCTTTGAAGCTTGAAAAGGCTGCAAACGAATTCGGACTTGATTTTACAGGTAAGGTGTGCCTTGATATAGGCGCTTCTACGGGAGGCTTCACCGACTATATGCTGAAAAACGGAGCCAAGAAGGTCTTTGCAGTTGATGTCGGACATGGGCAGCTTGCCTCTTCGCTCTGCTCTGATGACCGTGTTGTAGATCTGGAGGGCACTGATATCCGAACTGTTACGGCTGAGCAGCTTGGCGGCTGTGCGGACTTTATCTGCGCAGATGTTTCGTTTATATCATTGAAAATGGTGCTGCCTAAGATCTATGAGCTTCTCGCAGCAGGAGGCTGCGCGGCAGTCCTTATAAAGCCGCAGTTCGAGGCGGGCAGGAGCGATATAGGCAAGCGAGGCATAGTAAAGGATAAACGTGTTCATGTGAGGATCCTCACTGAAATAAATGAATTTGCCCAAGAACTGGGTTTTCTGCCTGAGAAATATACCTTTTCGCCTATAAAGGGCGGAAGCGGAAACATCGAGTATCTTGTCAAGCTGTGCAAGTCGGCGGGAGATCCTGTGATATACGATTTCAGAGAGCTTGTTGAGAGTTCGTTCAGATCACTTTAAGGAGTAAAGATATGAAAGCAGCATTATATCCTAATTTTCAGAAGCCGAACGCTCTTGTATGTGCAAGAAGAGTATGTGACGTTCTTGAATCCGCAGGGATAGAGGTTTCGGTGAGCGAGCTTTTCAGGCATGATTTTTCGGATAAGCCGTTCGTTAAATTTGAGGATATAAGTGTATCGGCTCAGACGGCTGACGTAGTTCTTGCTATAGGCGGCGACGGAACTATCCTGAGATGTGCGAAGTTTCTTATAGGAACAGATACAAAGCTGCTCGGGATAAATACGGGAACGCTCGGCTTTATGGCGGGGCTTGAGGCAGATCAGCTTGACAAGCTGAGACTGCTGGCAAGCGGCGATTACGAGGTCTCTGAGCGAATGACTCTTGATATAGTTCATCACGGCGAGAATGGTGACATTGTGCGAACTGCGCTTAACGAGGTCTCGGCACGCTCGTCAAGCTTCCGCATATGCGACTTCGAGGTTTATTCACAGGAATATCTCGTAGGAAAATATCGTGCCGACGGAGTCTTGTTCAGCACACCATCAGGCTCGACGGCGTATGCACTTTCGGCAGGCGGTCCGATAATAGAACCCGACCTTGAATGCATCGAAATGACACTGATATGCCCGCATTCACTTTTTTCAAGGGCAACTATGTTCTCGGCGGGAAAGCGCCTTAGGCTCACAGATACTACTTCCCGCGATGAATGTATGGTGATTAATGTTGACGGAGAGCATTTTGCAAACCTTCACGAAAACGGATCAATAGAAATATACAGAGGAGAAAACAACGTAAAATTCATAAACCTTATTGGTAATTCTTTCCATGAATCTCTGTGCAGGAAGCTGTGCAGACCCATTAAGTAAGGCGGCGGAGAAACTATAATGAAAAATCGAAGACATGAAGCTATCCTTGAAATAATAAATGAACAGCCTGTTGCTACTCAGGAGGCTCTTATGAGGATACTTGCCGAGCGTGGGATAAAAACTGCTCAGGCAACGCTTTCACGTGATATACAGCAGCTTTCTCTTGTAAAGCAGCGCGACGAGAACGGCGTCTACAGATATGCTCTTCCTCCGATGGCTGTTGCTGAAAAGAGCTTTTTTGAGGAAGCTGTCCTTTCTGTTGATTATGCGATGAATACTATCGTACTGAAATGCCGTGCAGGAATGGCTCAGGGAACATGTGCGGCAATAGATTCTGTAAATCATCAGGGAGTTGTCGGCACCCTTGCAGGTGACGATACCATTTTTATTCTTGTGCGCAGCGAAGCCGATGCAAGAAAGCTTTCAAAGAAGTTCAGGAGCGAGCTTTTTCCGGGAGGTAAGGGCTGAGTAATGCTTAAGGAAATTTATATACAAAATCTTGCAGTCATAAAGGAGGCGGTCATTCCGCTGACCAATGATCTGAATATATTCACGGGCGAGACGGGTGCAGGAAAGTCGATACTTATAAACGGCATAAATGCAGTTCTCGGACAGCGCTGCACAAAGGACATAGTCCGTACGGGCTGCGACAAGGCTGTTATTACAGCGCTTTTTACAGAGCTGTCTGAGGAGATCACGGCAAAGCTCGATGAGCTTGGTATATCCCACGAAAGTGATGAGATAACCCTTACGCGCGAGATAAGCGCAGACGGAGGAAGCGTTGCAAGGATAAATCACAGGACAGCTTCTGCATCTCTTCTCAGAGAGATAGGGGCAATGCTCATCAATATCCACGGTCAGCATGATAATCAGATACTGCTCGACAGCGCAAGACACTTGCAGATACTCGATGATTTCGGGGGAGACGATACACTGCTGGAGGAGTACAGAATGACATTCCGTGAGCTTCAGCAGACTGCACGTAAGCTGGGCGAACTCAAAAAGCAGGAGCAGACCCGCATAGAGCGAAGCCGCTATCTCAGCGAGGTCATTGATGAGATCGGGGAGCTTGAACTCTCAGCCGGTGAGGATGATGAGCTCGAAAAGGAGTATTCCGCCGCCAAGAATTCCGAAAAGACCGTGATCGCGATAAAGACGGCTATACAGGCGATAACAGGCGAGCAGGCAGCAAATGACATGATAATCTCGGCGGAATCCGAGCTCTCAGGTTTCACCGAAGCCGGCAGTGCTCTTAACGTACTCTATGAACGTCTTGCAGCGGTTGAGATAGAGCTTGCTGACATAGCCTCGGAACTCGAAGGGGTTGCGGATAAGGTCGAGCTTGACGGGCAGAGACTGGAGTTCCTTGCAGACAGGCTCTCAGCTATAAACAGGCTTAAAAGGAAGTATGCCCTCGACAGTGAAGGGCTTGTGAAGCTATATGATGACGCCTGCCGCGAGATAAATCAGCTTGACAGCGCGAGAGGAGAAATAGAAGCGCTTTCCGCACAGAGGGAACAGCTTCTCCACAAGGTCACAGAGCAGGCGAAGGCACTGTATGACTACCGCGAACATACTGCTGCGCGTTTTACCGAAAGAGTCACTGCGGAGCTTGAATTTCTCAATATGGCGGGAGTTGTGATAGCTGTCCATCACGAAAAAGGCAAGCTTACAGTTAACGGAATGGACACGGTGGAGTTTTTAATATCTGCTAACAAAGGCGAGGAGCCCCGACCGATATCTAAGATCGCTTCGGGAGGCGAGCTATCAAGGATAATGCTTGCGCTTAAGAGCGTTATCGCGGATAAGGACAGCATCCCGACGATGATATTTGACGAGATCGATACCGGAGTCAGCGGAAAGGCAGCTCAAAAGATAGGCATAAAGCTGCGTCAGATAGGCAGGGTGAGACAGGTCATCTGTGTGACTCATCTTTCGCAGATAGCAGTCATGGCTGACAATCACCTGATGATAGAAAAGTCCGTTGTCGGAGACAGAACTGAAACGAGCGTAACGCAGCTCAGTCTTGACGGCAGAGTAGCCGAGATCGCAAGGATAATGGGAGGGGATTCTCCCAGTGATCTTATGCTTGACAATGCACGGGCGGAAATAGAAAAAGCTGCATTATTATAACGGAGGAAATGATTTGATAATATATTCTACACGACACGGTCAGACCGATCTCAATAAGGAAGACGTGATCCTCGGGACGACTGACATAAGTCTGAATGAAAAGGGAATGGCGCAGGCTCAGGAGCTTGCACAGACCATTTCTCAGATGAATGAGATAGACCTGATCATTGCTTCACCTATGAAGCGCGCACGCCAGACTGCCGCAGCAGTTTCGGAAAAGACCGGACTTACTGTAGTCATAGATGATAGACTGAGAGAATGGGATTACGGAGAATATGAAAAAAAACCCAGATATACCGAGGGATTTGCAGAGGATAAAACGCAGTTCGGCGTGAGAATGGGAAAAACCGGAGAGTCGCTTTTGCAGCTTTCTCACAGGGTATATTCTGCGCTCGACGATATAATTGAGAATTATAGTGATAAGACCGTCCTTATTGTCAGTCACGGAGGAGTATGCCGTGTAATAGAGACGTATTTTCATGATATGAGCACGGAGAAATATTCGGGCTGGTTCATGGGAAACTGTAAGCTAATTAAATATGATACTGAAACAGGAGGCATATTATGAAAATAGGAGTTGATTACTATCCCGAACAGTGGGATAAGTCTATGTGGAACAGCGACGCAGAGCTTATGGCAAAAACGGGAGTCAAGCTTGTGCGTATAGGAGAGTTTGCTTGGTCAAAGCTTGAGCCCAAAGACGGAGAATTTGATTTTGCATGGCTTGATGAAGTTATCCAAATTTTTTCCAAATACAGCATAGAGGTAGTTCTGTGTACGCCCACAAACTGTCCGCCGCTATGGCTTTATGAGTCTCACCCCGAGATAATACGAATAGGAGCAGACGGAAAATCGCTGCAAATCGGCATTCGCGGACATCGCTGCATTAATTCGCCCGTATTCATGGAGTATGCAAAGCGTATTACACATCAGCTTGTCATACGCTATGGGTCGAATCCCGCTGTTACAGCATGGCAGATCGACAACGAGCTTGAAGCATATCATTGCAGCTGTGATGTGTGCAAGGAGAAGTTCCGCAGCTGGCTGCTTGACAAATATGATACCCTGGAAAACATAAACGAGACCTTCGGAACAGTGGTATGGAGCAACGAATACAGCGATGTTTCACAGATACAGCCGCCTACCGCTTATCCTCAGGCGTGGCAGAATCCTGCACTTTGCCTTGACTATTACCGTTTCAGCTCAGAGCGAACGGCAATGTACGCAAAAGAGCTCGCCATGACCATAAAGCGTGAAGCTCCCAAGGCAAAGGTGACTACAAATACTTGGTTTTGCGAGGATGCTCCCGATTTCTATAAGCTGTTCAATGAGCTTGATTTCGTTTCGTATGATAATTATCCGCCTGTTAAGCTCCCGAAGGATCCCGAGGAGTTTTATTCCCATGCCTTCCATCTCGATCTGATGAGAGGAATAAAGGGAGAGAAATTCTGGATAATGGAGCAGCTCAGCGGAGCGACAGGGAGCTGGGCTCCCATGTCTCCAACACCTCAGCCCGGAATGATAATGGGTTATTCGCTTCAGGCGCTTGCTCACGGAGCTGATACAGTAGTTCACTTCCGCTGGAGAACTGCCACAAAGGGTGCGGAAATGCACTGGCACGGTCTTATCGACCACAGTAATGTTCCCGGGCGCAGACTGTTTGAGTTCTCCGAGCTGTGCAAGACGGTATCGAAGCTCGGCGTCATTGACACGACAGAGATAATTTCTGATATAGCTATAATCTACTCTCCCGACAACGACCGCGCATTCAAGATACAGCCTCAGGCAGAGGGCTTCTATTATCTTGAACAGCTGAAGGCGTTCCATAAGGCGTTTTCCGCATACGGCGCGAATATTGATGTTGTTTCTCCCGATGCGGATCTGTCGCATTATAAAGTCGTAGTAGCTCCGTGCATGTATATATATAAAAAGAGTGCTGCAGAAAACATTTACAGATATGTCATCAACGGCGGTACTCTTATTATGACTAACCGCAGTGGAGTCAAGGACAGCAGCAACAACTGCATATCCGAGGTGCTTCCCACAGTTTACAAGGAGCTAATTGGCGCGGAAATAACCGAATATGATCCCATAGGAAGCGGTGAGCGTACTATTGTTGATTTTGCGGGGAATAGATTTACGTGCCGCGAGTGGTGCGATGTACTCAATCCCACGACGGCAAAGGCGTATGCCGAGTACGATGACGGCTTCTACCGCTGCTGTCCTGCGGTCACAATGAACAGATATTGCAGCGGAGTTACGTATTATGTGGGGACTGTATGCAATTCTGATTTTTACAAAAGCTTTGCGGCTAACATCATGAAGCAGACGGGTATCCCGCGCTTCAAGGGACTCCCGGACGGAGTGGAGATAACCACGCGCACGAACGGACTCGACGATTATATCTTCTTTTTCAACAACTCCGAACAGAATGCGACTATAGGTCTGCCAAAGGCAATGTACAGCATAATCGATTCTGTCGGCAAGGACAAGATAGAGCTCAAGCCGTTCGACATTGACATAATAAGAAAGTAGGCGGACATGAGGATAGTGCTCCAAAGAGTGACCCGTGCGAGCGTTAAGGTGGACGGAGAACTGTGCGGAAGTATAGATGTCGGATATCTGCTTTTGCTCGGTGCGGGTCACGGAGATACCGAGGAGGTCTGCCGCAGACTGGCGGACAAGATAGTGAATCTGAGAATATTCTCGGACGAAAACGGGAAGATAAATCTCTCGATTGCAGACGTGGGCGGAGAGATTATCGTGGTACCGCAGTTCACACTATATGCCGACTGCCGCAAGGGCAACCGTCCTAACTTCATTCAGGCGGCAAAGCCCGATGAAGCGAACCGTCTATATGAATATTTTGTTGAATATATGCGCGGCAAGGGATTGCACGTTGAGACAGGTTCCTTTGGCGCGGACATGAAGGTCGATTTGCTCAATGACGGACCGTTCACAATAGTTTTTGACAGCGAGGTAATGTAAAATAAGGTGATACCACTTAACGGCGATGGTGCTGTTAATTCATTTGATATGGTACTGATGAGAAAGCGGCTCATCGCATAAAGGAATAAAAGCGCCCCGTGGGTCAATAATGACTTCGGGGTGATTTTTATGCAAAAGAGGACGGATCACGGTGTTATGGTGCTGACGGCGATGTTTTTCATCATGTTCTGCTTCATCGCGTGCAATTATTACAGGATAGCGTTTGCACAGGAAGAGGTGCGTGCAGCTCAGGAGCGCTCGGAGCTGACTGTTTCTGTAGGCGAGATAAGGGGAACTATTTACGACCGTGATATGCAGCCTCTCACAAATTGTGATACTTCACTGAAAGCAGTTGCCGTGCCAAACGCGCTTGATCGTGAGGATACCGCCGCTTATGCGATCGACAAGGCGACATTTTATGAAGCGTACGACGAGGGGGAGCCTTTTGTATTTGAATGTGAAGCGGGAACTCCTGATAGTGTGGGGCTCACTGTTTTTGAGATCCCGGAGAGATATTCTGCTGACGAAACGGCAAGTCATCTTATCGGATATCTTTCTGATGGGAAGGGGGCTGACGGTATCGAATATGCATATGATTCGATACTGCGTTCAGATAATGCCGAAAACAGCGTGACATATAATGTTGACGGTTTCGGGCGTATCCTGATAGGTGACGGCAAGCGGATAGTGCGCAGCGAACCCTCAGGCGGAGTAGTTACTACAATAGACATTGATTTTCAGCGTATCTGTGAGAAATACGGAGCGGGTATCAAACGGGGAGCGATAGTTCTCGCGGATATAAAAACGGGCGATATCCTTGCAATGGCGAGCTTTCCCTCGTATTCACAGTACGACATAGAGTCGGCTATTTCTGACGAGCGGCTTCCGCTTCTTAACAGGAACCTTTATTCTTACAGTGTGGGTTCTGTGTTCAAGCTTGTAACAGCGGCGGAAGCTATAAATGAGGGCTACAGCGAGTATATGTATGACTGTAGCGGCAGTATAAATATAGACGGACAGTATTTCAACTGCCATAAACTCAGCGGACATGAGCTGCAGACAATGACCGAAGCTATGACGAATTCGTGCAACACATACTTTATAAGCCTCAGCAGAAATTTTGACATCGCCGCTTTCAGACGTCTTGCGAATGCACTCGGATTCGGAAAGGAAAATTATCTCTGTGCAGGCATAACGGGTTCGGCAGGAGTTCTTCCTACGGTCAAGGAACTGATGATACCTGCGGAGCTTGCCAATTTTTCATTCGGGCAGGGGAAGCTCACAGCGACGCCGCTTCAGATAACTCAGCTCACCTGTGCTATTGCAAACGACGGAAAAATGCCTGTATTAAGGCTGATAAAGGGGATAACCGTGGATGGGAGCAGCACCTCTGATGAGAAGATACCTCAGATATCACAGGTGCTTGACCCGGAAACTTCACATCAGCTAAAAAAGATGATGATACTTGCGATACGAAATAATGAAGATTCAAACGCTAAAACTCAAAACACGACCGTTGCTGCAAAGACATCTACTGCGCAGACGGGTCATCTCGACGAAAATGGAGATGAGCTGTACAATGGCTGGATAACGGGATTTTTCCCGGCACGAAAGCCGAAATACGCCCTGACCGTGCTGGTCGAGGACGGCGGCTACGGCAACGACTGCGCAGCTCCTGTGTTCCGTGAGGTAGCCGACAGTATAGCTGCTTTGGAAAAATGACGGGATATTCCGAAAAAGTCACTGCAAACTGTTGACATTTCAGGGAAAAACGGGTATAATATACTTGCATGACTTTGACGGGATTGACTGTTTTGTCCGCGCCTCAGAGAGAAAGCGTTCGGTGAGAGCTTTTGCGCGGTGTTCAGGTGCTGCCCCCGAGTCTCCGCGGGAAACGGCGGCGTATTTTCTGCGTTAAGGAATAAGAGGGGAGAGCGGCGTGCTTTCCCGAATTTGGGTGGTACCACGAGAGCCTTCGTCCCATTGGCGGCGGGGCTTTTTTGTATTGCTTTGTATTATTTTTTATCAAAAGGAGATATATTTATGCAGTGGACAGGTCTTAATGATCTTCGTGAAAAGTATCTTTCGTTCTTCGAGAGTAAGGACCATACGAGAATGGCGAGTGCTTCGCTCGTGCCGCAGGGCGATAAAAGCCTGCTTCTCATCAATTCAGGTATGGCTCCGCTCAAGAAGTACTTCCTTGGACAGGCTGTTCCTCCGAATAAGAGGGTCACTACCTGCCAGAAGTGTATCAGGACTCCCGATATTGAGAGCGTGGGCAAGACTGCCCGTCACGGTACATATTTCGAGATGCTCGGAAATTTCTCGTTTGGTGATTACTTCAAGACCGAGGCTATCGAGTGGGCATGGGAGTTCCTCACCAAGACCCTCCAGATCCCTGCCGACCGTCTCTGGATTACCATTTTCGAGAGCGACGACGAGGCTGAGCAGATATGGGAGAAAAAGATAGGCATTCCCCACGAGCGCATTATTCGCCTCGGAAAAAAGGACAACTTCTGGGAGCACGGCTCGGGTCCCTGCGGACCTTGCAGCGAGATCCATTTTGACCGCGGCGAGGAGTACGGTCCGTTCGAGAGCTTTGAGCAGGCGAGCGAGATAGACCGCGTTATCGAGATATGGAACCTCGTTTTCAGCCAGTTTGACAGCGACGGAAACGGTCACTACGAGGAAATGGCAAGCAAGAATATCGACACCGGAATGGGGCTTGAGCGACTTGCCTGTGCAATGCAGGGCGTTGATAACATCTTTGAGGTCGATACCGTTCAGAATATAATGAAGCATATTTCGCGAATAGCGGGAGTTAACTACAAGACCGACAAGAAGAAGGATGTTTCACTGCGTGTTATCACTGACCACATCAGGAGTACCACGTTCATGGTAGGCGACGGCATAATGCCCTCAAACGAAGGAAGAGGATACGTTCTGCGCCGTCTTCTCAGAAGAGCCGCACGTCACGGCAGACTGCTCGGCATAACAAAGCCTTTCCTCTATGAGGTCTGTGATACTGTTATCAATGAGAATGCCGGAGCTTATCCGGAGCTTGCCGAGAAACGCGAATACATCAAAAAGATAATCGGCGTAGAGGAGGAATCCTTCGGTAAGACTGTTGATAAGGGCACTGAGCTCCTCAACGGACTCACCGAGGCTCTTGCAAAGGAGGGAAAGACCGTTCTTTCCGGAGACGATGCATTCAAGCTCTCCGACACATACGGCTTCCCGATAGACCTCACTGTCGAGATATGCGAGGAAAAGGGTCTCACCGTTGACCGTGACCGCTTTACAGAGCTTGCTAAGGAGCAGCGCGCTCGTGCAAAGGCTGACCACGCAGCAAAGGCTGGTTCGTCATGGGCAGATAACAGCATAAAGGTTGAAGCTCCCGCAACGATATTCACGGGCTACACAGATTTTGAAGCCGACTCTGCGGAGGTGCTTGCTATATACAAAAACGGTGAGGAGATCGAAAGAGCCGTGGAGGGCGATGATGTAGTCATCGTGCTTGACGTTACTCCATTTTATGCCGAGAGCGGCGGACAGGTAGGAGATACCGGAGCACTCATCAATGACGAAAATATTGCTTCAGTTGCGGATACTATAAAGTCAGAGGGGCATTTCCTCCACATCGCTACAGTTGAACAGGGAAGCATTGCAAAGGGTGACAAGGTCAATGCTGTTATCGACAGGGAGCGTAGACTTGCAATAATGAGGAACCACACAACAGCACATCTTCTTCAGTATGCGCTTCGCCTTGTTCTGGGAGATCATGTTCATCAGGCAGGACAGCTTGTAAATGAAAAGGCTTGCCGTTTTGATTTCAATCATTTCAGCGCGATGACGGAGAATGAGATAATAGAGGTAGAATCAATTGTAAATGCCGAGATAATGGCAGCTATAGATGTTACCATGCAGGAAATGCCCATAGACGAGGCGAGAAAACTCGGAGCAATGGCGCTTTTTGGTGAGAAATACGGAGATACCGTTCGTGTGGTAACAGCGGATAAGTCAGTTGAATTCTGCGGAGGTACTCATATTTCCAATACCTCTCAGATAGGACTTTTCAAGATAGTTTCAGAAAGCTCTGTAGCAGCGGGAGTAAGACGTATCGAGGCTGTTACGGGACTCGGAGTGCTTGAACTGCTTAACGGCTTCAAGGATACGATAGTGAGGTCTGCAAAGGCTCTCAAGCTTGCAAATGTAAACGAGCTCCCCGAAAAGTGTGCTGCAGCGGCTGCCGAGATCAAGGAAAAAGACAAGAAGCTCGAAAGCCTCAATCAGCAGATAGCAAATGCGAAGGTCGCTTCGATATTTGACGGAGCTAAAGACATATCCGGCGTGAAGCTCGTTTCGGCGAGAATGGACGGCTCAACTCCGGATGAACTGAGAAAGCTTGGCGACAGCGTAAAGGACAAGCAGGATGACATAATCGCTCTCTTTGCAGGAACTATCGGCGAAAAGGGAACTTTCTACTGCGTATGCACCAAGGGAGCTGTAGCTAAAGGCGCAAATGCAGGCAAGATAGTTCGCGAAATAGCTGCCGTAACAGGCGGAAAAGGCGGCGGTAAGCCCGACGGAGCTATGGCAGGTGCAGGCGATATCACAAAGATAGACGAAGCTCTTGCTCAGCTTGAGAGCGTCGTTTCACGTATTATAAAATAATCATATAGGAGGATCACTATGGACTGTTTATTCTGTAAGATAATCGACGGGGATATTCCAAGTACAAAGGTATATGAGGACGAATACGTTTTTGCATTCAAGGACATCGCACCTATTGCTCCGGTACACTATCTCATAATCCCCAAAGCTCACATCAGCGGAGCAGATAAGATAACTGAGGAAAATTCTTCACTCGTGGCAAAGGTATTCGAGGCTGCAGCTAAGATAGCTAAAGCGGAAGGGATCGAGAGCTTCCGTATCATCAATAACTGCGGAGACGATGCCGGTCAGACCGTAAAACACCTGCATTTTCATATGCTTGCAGGCGTGAAAATGGGCTGGGGTCCCGAATCTCTCGGCAAGGCCGAGTAAGGAGGACTGAAAAGATGGCTGGATCATACAAAATGACAATAGCGGGGCTCGAAAGGGAGCTCCCGCTCTGTCCGCTCAGCGACAAGATAGACATTGCCGCATTCATAATGTTCTCTGATGTTGAGCTCACCGTATCTGCCTCACAGGAGCTGCTGAAAAGCTGCCCGGATTTTGATGTGATACTGACAGCGGAGTCAAAGGGCATACCGCTTGCATACGAAATGGCGCGGCAGTCAGGAAAGCCCTATATCGTGGCAAGAAAGTCAGTGAAGCTTTATATGACAGATCCTATTTCTGTAACGGTGAAGTCTATAACTACTGCAAATGAACAGACGCTTCACCTTTCACAAGAGAAGGCAGCAATGCTCAAAGGCAAAAATGTACTTATCGTTGATGATGTTATCAGTACGGGTGAGTCGCTTATAGCTCTTGAACGGCTCACAGAAGCTGCCGGAGGAAATATAACAGGCAGATCGGCAGTTCTTGCGGAGGGCGATGCAGCTGACAGAGACGATATAATCTTCCTTGAGAAGCTGCCACTTTTCTTCAAATAAAACATATGAAGCGGAAGATGATCGGCGCTTCGGCGGCGTATATATCAGGATTGTTTTTCGCTTCCTTTTTTACAGGTATACGCGAGATCCTCCTGCTTGGCACCGCGGTTGCAGCAGTTATTTTTATCGGCAGCAAGATCGGCTTTCGCAGGAGCGACTATCTTATGCTCACATTATGCTTCATTGCAGCGTGTGCGGTCATGGGCTATAACACCAGATCTATATACGCCGGGATAAAGGCATATGACGGGACCAGAGGAAGCTTCTCAGGAAAGATAACTGATATAAAGCATTACAGCGCAGGTAAATCCTCATATATCATAAAGGGAAGCATAAACGACCGTGTGTGTGCGAGAATAACCTATTACGGGAACGACCTTGAGGCTCAATATGGTGATATAATCAATATTGATGAGTGCAGATTTTCTTCATTGCAGGGAGATTATCTTTTTGATACAGAGAGTTATTACAGATCGCAGAAAGTATTTCTGCAAGCCGGAAGTGTAAAGGGATTAACCGTTGAGCACACCGATTCCTCAAGGGTAAAGAACTTCTTAGCTTCTTACAGAGAGCGCATAACATCACAATTCCGTGCCCGTCTGGGCAAGGATCGGGGAGACTTTCTTTCGGGAATGATATTCGGCGAAAAGCAGGGGCTTGACTATAATATCAAAACGGCTCTTTATCGGGTAGGTATAGGTCATGTTCTTTCGGTTTCCGGACTTCATGTTTCTATAATAGCTGTAGTGTTAATGCAGATCTTAAACGCTATTGGCATCAACAGATATGTTTCATTCGGTGTGCTCAACGTCCTTATGGTACTGTTGATATTAATGGCGAATTCGCCTGTTTCTGCGATAAGAGCTGCTATAATGATGGATTTTTTCTGCTGTGCACGCTTGTTCAGGCGGCAGAACAATACGCTCAATTCGCTTGCTGCAGCGGCTCTGCTCATATGTCTGGTGAACCCATACTCAATATACAGCAGCGGTTTTCTTTTGTCACTTTCGGGTACTTTCGGCATAGGAGTATTCGGACCATATATGGTCAGGAACATACCTGACAGAGGACTTATCTACCGCTTTTTGCGCAGCATTACGGTCATGGTATGCACTTCGCTTTCGCTTATGCCTCTGAGCATGATGTATTTTGACGAGACCTCGCTGATATCGCCTCTGAGCAACATTCTGATACTGCCTCTTTGTTCTCTTGCAATGCTTATTGGTATTATCCACGTTCTGACGGGAGGATTTGTATCTTTTATAGATATTTCCGGTATTATCATAAAATTGGTTATGTACATCTCAGAAAAGCTCTCAAAGCTTCGTTTTACGTATTTCTCTTGTTCAGGCAAGGACATGGTGATGATCGCTTTTGGAGGAGCAGCGCTCACGCTTCTTGTATATATGCTTCTGAGAAACAGAGCGGCAGTTAGTGTGGCGTGTACAGGGGTATGTGCGGTTTTGCTTGTGTATTCAGGAGCTTGCAGCAGGATAAGGTATGGAAACTGTATTGCGGCTGTTGTGGGAAAAGGCTCAGGTGCCGCTGTAATAATATCATATAATGGCTGTACAGATATAATTGATCTGAGCGGAGATTACAGAGCTGCCGCATATGTTAGGAAGTATCTGATGGAAAACGGTATATCCGATGTAGAAAATGCAGTTTTGACTAACAGTGTAAATTCTCAATATTCTGCATATCTTCGTGAACTTGAGTATGTTGATGTCAATGAATGGGTATTATGTTCTGATACCGGAATAACCGGTGCAGATCGGATATATAATATCAGCGGCTCCGGTTTTATCATAGATCACATTGATTATGCGGTAGAGTATGAAGATAATTGTGTGATGATCCGATTCGGGGATCAGTGTGCAGCTTTTGTTCCGGTAAACAATAGCGATCTGCCGGAAAACTGCCCTGTTGTATGCTATGGAAGCATACCTTCCGGATATGACATTTCTGATGAGACGTGCTTTATATATACGGATACAAGATATGAAAAAGGCATAAATAATTTTGAAATAATACTTTCGGGAGACGGAGAGTATAAATTAAGGAGGCTGTAATGCCGGTATCTGAAATAAGAGCAATAAAAGCCGCTGTAAAAAAAGGCGAGCTTAAAAATTTGTATTACATATATGGTGCGAATGTATCAGAGGTCGAAAAGCTCACAAAGCTTATAATCAAGGCAGCAGTCGGAGATAATGAGGAGCTTGGTCTGACAAGGCTTGACGGCAGACATCTTGATATTTCACAGCTCTATGATATGATAAGCATATTGCCTATGACGACGGAATATAACTGTATCCTCATAAACGATTATAACTGTGAAAGACCATATGAGGATATGCGCGGACAAACTGCCGAGAATGTCAATAAAAAGCTTTTCGAGGTTATCAAGGAGATACCCGAGCATACAGTCGTCATTTTCAATGTAACGGGTTTTGAAGTTCCTGTGCGTTTTGATTACAAAACAAGGTCAAATGTGATCAAAGATAAGAATAAGAAGCTTGCTGACATTGCGGCAAAAAACGGAGAATCTGTAGAATGCGCGGTAAAGCCGCCTCAGGAGCTTGCAAAGGATATCGCCGCAAGCGTTTCGGCAAGGGGCGGCATGATATCGCTTGACAATGCAAAAGAGCTTGCTGATATGTGCCTCAACGACACTCTGATGATATCAAATGAAATAGAGAAGCTATGTGCTTATGCTCAGGGACATGAGATAACTTATGAAATGCTTCAGAAAATGGTCCATGTGCAGAGTGACACTGACGCTTTCAGACTGGCTGACGCAGTCGCGGCGATGAACAGAAAGGCGGCGTTCGACGCCCTTGACGAGCTTATGACAGATAGGGATAACAGAGGAGCTGTTCTGGCAAATATTACAAATTCTTTTGTAGATATGTACCGTGCGGCTTGTGCGAGAGCTTCGGGAAGAACACAATCAGATGTTGAAAAAGACTTTTCGTATACGTGGAGCTTCAAGGTAAAGAATGCTTTCCGCGACAGTTCCAGAATGAGCGTTAAGCGCCTGAGAGCCTGTATAAAGATACTTCGCGATACCAATGTAAAGCTCAATTCCACAGCTGCCGATGAAAAAACTGTTCTTGAACAGGCGGTAGCGCAAATGCTTATTACCAGAAATTAGCGGAGGGCTTCGATGATAAAGATAGACGAGGCTATAATAGTTGAGGGAAAATACGATAAGATAAAGCTTTCTTCCCTTGTTGATGCGGTTATTATCGTCACTAACGGCTTTGGTATCTTCAAAGATGAAGAAAAGCTTGAGCTTATACGCTACTACGCCCAAAAAACGGGTATAATAATACTCACCGATTCCGACAGTGCCGGCCGCAGGATAAGGGGATATATAAAGGGTGCGATAAACAAAGGTAAGGTGACTAATGTATATATCCCCGATATTTTCGGTAAGGAAAAACGCAAGGATAAGCCCTCTGCTGAAGGGAAGCTGGGCGTCGAGGGGATCGATCCGCAGGTTCTTCTTGCTGCCTTTGAAAGATCAGGTATCGCTGCTTCTCAGAGCGAAAGTGCAGGTGATATCACAAGGCTCTGTCTCTATGAGCTCGGACTCAGCGGCGGAGAAAACAGCCGTGAGCTGAGAAAAAGGCTCCAGAAAAGTCTCGGTCTGCCTGAAATGCTCTCGGCAGCTTCACTGACCGAGGTGCTTAATACGATGACGGACAGCGCCGGACTCGCGGATATCGTGCGCAAATTAAAGGAGAATCAATGATGATATACAGCAGTTTACTGTTTATATACGGCTTTCTGCCGATATCACTTGTGATATATTATGTTTGTCCGCAAAAGCTGCGCGAGTATGCACTGTTGTTTATAAGCCTGTTATTCTGCGCAGCATGGGGAGTTAGCTTCCTGTTGTTCATAGTAGCGTATTGTGTCATAAACTATGCCGGCTGTATGATTACAAAGAAACTCAAAGGAAGAGGAAAGCTTGCTGCCATACCTTGCATGGTTTGCATACTGGCAGATCTTACGGCGATATTCGGATTCCGGGCGGAGTTTTCCGCACGTTTTACGGATATGCTTCATCTGCCGAAGGGATTTTTTCCTATAGGCATTTCGTTCTTTACACTTTCAGCTATAGGCATGCTTTATGATGTATACAGGGGCAGGATAAAATCGGATATAAATATTGTGCGCTTTGCTTTGTATATTGTTTATTTTCCCCGTCTCATTATGGGACCTGTTCTGCGGTATGATTCATTTGCAAAGCTCATTGCCAAGCGAAAGACAGGGCTTTTTTTCATTGGCAGGGGGCTTGCCGTATTTGTAAAAGGTCTTGCAAAAAAGGTAATAGCTGCGGACAGCCTTTATATGCTGTATACTGCAGTGAAGAGCGTTGATACGGATAATATGGCAGCTCTGACTGCATGGCTTGGCGTGATCGCATATATACTCTGCTTGTATTTTACACTTTCGGGATATGCTGATATGGGAATGGGAATAAGCTGCTGTTTCGGAATGAAGCTGCCGCAGAGCTTTAACTACCCACTGTTTTCTTCAAGAATAAGAGGATTTGTTTCAAAGTGGAATACACAGGTCGTACTCTGGTTCAGAAGATATTTTTTAAATCCGATCGCCTCTTTCAGTGAAAACAAAATGTATAAGAGAGCTGTTTTTGCAGCAGCATGGGCAATGATAGGGCTGTGGTATACATTCAGCGCAAACGGTCTGATATGGGGAGCAGTTACTGCTGCCGCAATACTTGTGGAGAACAGGCTGATAGCAAAAAAAGCACAAAATTTCACAGGGATTTTCTACACCGTTATCTTTGCTGTAGCCGGAGGAGTATTTTTTTCCTGTTCAAGTATAAAGGAGGCTTTCCGTTATCTTCTGGCTATGTTGGGAGGGGGAGGCGTTTTTGCGGATCAGCTTTCATTTTACCTTTTGAAATCATATATAGTACTGATACTAATAAGCATTTATGCTTCTACAAATCTTTTCCGGAATATGCTTGCACGTGCTGAAAGAACCAAGGCGCGCATTGCGATCGAGCTTATATCTCCGATGATCTCACTGCTTCTACTCATGTTGTGTACTGCGTTTATTTCTTACGAGGGAAGCTCACAGATGATATTGATAAGATTATAAAGAAGGGGGAGGGAATATGTCAAAGATAACCGGTGGAATAACAGCTGTTCTCTTGCTGGCATTTATAGCGATGTTTTCTGCTCTGACTTTTTTTAAACCAAAGCAGTTTTTTTCAGATAAGGAAAACAGAGAGCTTTCCAACTTTCCGGAATTGTCTGTTCAGGATCTCAATGACGGCAGCTATTCAGATAAACTCGGCGCGTATGTAACAGATCATTTTGCAGGAAGAACGCGCTGGATCAGCTTTAAATCAAAAGCTGAGTCGCAGCTTACAGAGAGCCTTGTAAATGGTATCTACGTGGACAGTGCTATGCTGCTCGATACCGAAAAGATCTCGGGAAGCTCTCTTCCGGAATATGCCAACGCTGTAAACCGGTATGCATCTTCGTATGACGGAACGATCTACATTACTGTTGTTCCTACATCATCAGGAGTATACAGTGACGTTCTCCCGTTATACCTTCAAAATGAGCCGGAAAATCAAAAGATCAATGCCTTCTATGATATGCTTGATCCCGATATAAGGAGGATAGACGCATATAATATCTTGAAGATGATGAAAGATAACTATATTTATTACCGTAATGATACTAAATGGACAAGTTATGGGGCATACTGTGTATACAGAACGGTAATACAAAAGCTTGGTTTTATACCAACTACCTATGATAAATACACTATCGAGCACGTGACAGATTCCTTTCTCGGAAACCTCTACAGCAGAACTCTTTATACTCGGGCAAAACCGGATATCGTTGATATATACGAGTATCCTGACGGTGCAGACGTGATATCCTGCACTGCTTACGATAATGATGGTAACCCAGCAGAGATATCATTATATGACCGCGAAAGGTTAAGCTCAGGATATATGTATGATATGTATCTTGGCAGTACTGTTCCGGTAGTTAAGATTGAAACATCGGTAAACAATGAGAGAAAGCTCCTCGTTGTAAAAGACAGCTTTGCCGATTGCTTTGTTCCGTTTCTTATTCAGCATTACAGCTCTATAACTATATTATCACCTCAGGATATGACCGGAGATATAAGCGATCATGTCAATGTATCAGATTATGAACAGACGTTATTTCTGTTCGGCATAGACAGTATAGCCTCAGAGAGCTTTGCTGAAAATATTTGCGAAAGGAAGAATTGATCGTGAAAGCATTGATAACAGGGGCAACCTCAGGTATAGGCAGAAGCATGGCAAGAAAGCTAAGCAAAAAAGGGTGGGAGCTCATACTGACCGGCAGGAATGAAGCAATTCTCAGGCAATTGCAGGCTGAGCTCGGTGAAGGAACTGAAATAATAGCTGCCGACCTTGCCGATAAGAGCGAGGTGTTCCGCGTATATGAATTCTGCAAAAATAAGGGCGTGGGAATGCTTGTGAACAACGCTGGCTACGGAATTTTCGGCAAGTTCGACGAGACTGACCTCACCGATGAGCTCAACATGATAAATGTGAATATAACTGCTCTGCATATCCTTACAAAGCTTTTCCTGCGAGATTTCAAAAAAAGAGACAGCGGTATAATACTGAACGTTGCTTCTGCAGCAGGCTTCATGACAGGACCGTTACTGTCTTCGTACTATGCCACTAAGAATTATGTCCTGCGTCTCTCGCTTGCTATATATGAGGAGCTCCGCCGCGACAGGTCTAACGTGACTGTAACGGTGCTCTGTCCGGGACCTGTTGACACTAATTTCAATAATCGTGCCGGAGTCAGCTTCAGCGTAAAGCCGATAAGTGCCGACTATGCTGCAGAGTACGCTCTGAAAAAGGCACTTGCGGGTAAGCTGTTTGCTATACCGGGGCTGTCGGTCAGGGCTGGGATATGGGGCTCACGGCTTGTTCCGAACAGAGTCCTCGGAGCGATAACCTACAACATACAGAAGGCAAAAAAGCCGGCGAGCGATAAAAACGGAGCAGGGAGCAAATGAGGGATATAAGCTATAAGGTCGCACTCGGAGGCATAGTTTCGGCGCTATGCCTCGTGACGATGTTCCTTGCGGGGATACTGCCGGCACTATATCTGCTGCTGCCGATGATAGCGGGCGTGCTGCTGATGATAATAGCGGCGGAGGTCAACACGGGCTGGGCTCTGCTGACCTACATATCGGTCAGTCTGCTGTCGCTCTTCATAACCTTCGACAAAGAGGCGGCGCTCGTATTCATAATGCTGTTCGGGCACTACCCGATACTGCGCTCATATATTCAAAGGCTGCGCTTCAAGCCTCTGAGGGCTCTGATAAAGCTTGCAGTTTTCAATGTCTGCGCGGTGGCATACTTTTACGTTACAGTCTATATTTTCGGGCTGGACCAGATGCTGGAGGAGTTCGACGAATTCGGCAGATACGGGGCACTGATAATGCTCGTGTTCGCAAATCTCATTTTCATACTTTATGATCTAAATCTGAGCATGATATACACCGTTTACCTTAAAAAGCTCATGCCGAGATTCCGCAAAAAAAGATAACCGCACTCTCCGTTGTACGGAAGGTGCGGTTTTTTCAATTTATCGAAGCTCCGAGTTTAAAGGCTATTTTAAGCGCGTCAGTATTTTTTATGTCGCCTTTTTCCTTCACGCCGCGCATGAGAACCTCGCCTATACTTTCAAGGTGAAAAAAGTCGAGCGTTAGCTTATATTGCAGAAGGATAGAGTCGAAAAGCTGGGGTAATGAAGCTGCTCCCACCAGTAGAAGTGCGAGTTTTTTCACAGTAAACGTATTGCGCATCGGCGTGTGAAGTCTGTCTATAACCGCTTTGAGCTGCGCGCTGAGCCCGTAAAAATAAACGGGAGAGGCAATTACGAGCACGTCTGCGGACTTCAATTTCTCATAAACGGCGGTCATATCGTCATCGTGGAAGCAGTGGGCGTCTTCGCGCACAAAGCACGAATTACAGCCGATACACGGCGCAACATCAAGTTCGGATTATTCAAGACCGAGAAAAGCCGAGTATTCTCCTATGAACGCTTCGGCAACGAACTTGCCTCCCTCTCCGTTGGGGTGACCGCCATAGAGTGCGGCAGCAGGATTTGATTCATCAGACAGAAGTGACGCGAAGTCAAAATACGCTACTTGGTACTCCTCGCAGGTAGCCCTTAGAATTTCGTTATATTCGGTGCGGACTGTCTCGTAGCTTTCTTTGTAATCCTCGGGCGGGGCATTGAAAACGATTATACCGCAGTCAGATTGCTTCAGTCGGTCGAGGATAGTGCGCAGGTAGCCGTCTATCTGTTCAGCAGAGTCCGCATGACCTTTTGCATTTCCATACCTGCCTGTGAGTATATCATTTGTCCCGAAAGCGACTATCACAATATCGGAATTTGCTGTGCGCTCGAGCCAGTTGCCGTCCTCGGCAGCATCGCTCGCTCTCGACCAGCCGAGACCGCTATTGTAGAAGCCGTAGTCTGCGCCGAGGGTCTGCGCAATACGCGCCGCCCAGAATTCATATGCCATGTAATCTGTCTGGCAGCCCTGAGTTATCGAGTCGCCTATCGCCGCTACGCGGTATTTTACATCTCGTTTTGCTCCTATAAAAACCGGGAGCGGGATCTGATCACAGTAGCCCGGCGTACTTGAACCCTTTGCAAAGCTCTCTGTTTTTGTTAGCTGAGACATTGCATTTGCCGGGATATTTTCACCCGTCAGAGTCCATTCCCAGACAAGGTAATGTCCCTCGGGTATATCAAGCGTTATCGGGTCGCTTGTAAAGACCTCGGAGGGGGAGACTTCCTTTGTTTGACTGCCGTCAAAAGTCACTTCAAGGCGGGATTCGGGAGAGTCTGCTTCGGGGTCTGTACCGCCGTCGCCGATGAAAGCACTTTCGATAGTGTAGCTGCCGCCCTCAAGTCCTACATAAGCCTTGATACCGCTGTCATATGTGGAGTCTACAGTGTTTGAGAAATAGAAGCAATACTCGAGCTCGCCGTATTCCTCAATGGGGAGATATGCGCGGTAGGTAACGCTGTCCGCCTTTTCAACGATGTAGTTATTGCCTGTGGAGATGAATGTGTTGGAAACATACTCGCCGAAGAAAGGTTCGTTCGCTTGGGTGTGACGCGCAGGGGAGGTGACGTCCTGATAGAGCGCAGGCTCGGTCGTCTCGGGAGCGGAGGAAGAACTGTTGTCTTTTTCACTTCCGCACGCTGTGAGTGAGGCTGTGATCGAGAGGGCGAGAACAGCCGATAAAAGCTTTTTCATATTATTAACTCCTTTTAAATTTGGCTTAAGTTTTGAACTTTGTGTTGTTCATACAAATCAGAATTTGCGCGGAGCCCGCGCTACCGAGCCGCGTTGCCGCTCGCAAGCTCGCTCACTCTCTGCAAATAGGATAGTCTGCTTTCGCTCGTTGGCACTATTAATACAAATCAGAATTTCGAGCTGAATCAGCTCGGTCGCCTTAAATCCAATGGCGACATACCCTCGTGCTCAGACAGGATCCTGCCTCGCACTCGGGCAACCACTTCCACGTTGACGCTCGCAAAGCTCGCTCACTCTCACCAACGCCCTAACCTGTACATCGCTCGCTGGCAGAAGTTGTGTCAGCCCAACGTAATTTTACTCGAAAGCCGACCGAAGATTCGGCGGAGGAAGTTCAAAAATCGGCAAAGAGAGGGAGAGAGTGGGGGCAAGGGAAAAGAGAGTCCAGAGAGGAAAACCATAGGGGAGAGAGAGGGAGAGAAATGCCGATTTTTGTGCCAGTTTATTTTTTCTCTCCC
>R05__coassemble_58_pt1 | contig 59851 bp, 51 predicted proteins | sample R05__metabat2_low_PE_032 | metagenome-assembled genome bin R05
TGAGCTCTACTGTTTCACCCGGCTTAGCGGTTACAGTATCGATCTTCCACAGGATTGCTCCTGCCTGGATAGTAGTAGTAGTAGTAGTAGTAGTAGTAGTAGTAGTTGTTGTTGTTGTTGTAGTTGTTGTGGTTGTTGTTGTTGTTGTAGTAGTAGTAGTTGTTGTTGTTGTTGTTGTGGTGGTTGTTGTTGTGGTTGTTGTTGTGGTTGTCGTCGTTGTTGTAGTTGTGTCTACCTCGACGATGATAGCACCATTCTCTGTAAGAACCTGAAGTGACAGGTCATTACCGTTCTCATCGCATACAAAGAGGTCGCTGATCTCTACAGGATATGTTCCTGCTGCACAATCTTCGGGTACTGTGTATGTGAGAGTAATTACGTTTGCACCGTCAGCTGCTGCTGTCTGTGCTCCGTCTGCGTTTGCAAATGCGTACTCATTTGTAGCATCATTAGCTACGAGAGTATCACCATATGCTGCTGAACCTGATGCGGATACGTACTCAATTGGATCTGTTCCCTTGATTACGAACTGTGCTCCGCCGATTGCAAGACCAACATTGTTGGAATCTACAACTACCATATTGAGCTCTACTGTTTCACCCGGCTTAGCGGTTACAGTATCGATCTTCCAGAGGATAGCTCCTGCCTGGATAGTAGTTGTTGTAGTTGTAGTTGTAGTTGTAGTAGTTGTTGTAGTAGTTGTTGTTGTTGTGGTTGTAGTTGTTGTGGTGGTTGTAGTTGTTGTGGTTGTATCCACAATAACGATTATCTTACCATCAACAAGATTTACCATATCGGTAATATCTCTGCCGTACTCATCGCTGATGAATGCGTTAGACCACTCAACAGGATATTCGCCTGCCGGGCAATCCTCAGGAACTGTGTAGGTAAGTGTAAGTACTACAGAGCCATCAGTTGCAGCAGTACCTGTGCCGTTTTCATCTGCAAATGCGTACTCATTTGTAGCATCATTAGCTACGAGAGTATCACCGTAAGCAGTAGAACCGGAAGCTGATACATATACGATAGGATCAGCTGCGTTGATATCAAACTGAGCACCTGCTACAGGAAGTGCAGGATCTGAGCTGTCTGATACAAGAACTTCCATTACTACTGTATCACCGGGCTTAGCTTCCTTCTCAGGAATTGTCCAAGTAACTTCGCCCTCAATAGTAGTATCCTCAACTATGATAAGACCGTCTACGAGAGAGATCTGATCTGTGAGAGAGTTGCCGTTTGTATCGCTGATGAATGCGTTAGACCACTCTACAGGATATTCACCTGCGGGGCAATCATTGGGAACTGTGTATGTAAGTGTGAGAACAACAGCGTTGTTATCTGCACCTACGCCTTCACCGGATGCGTTGGCAAAAGCATATTCATTGAGGTCATTATTAGCTACGATATCAGCAACGTAAGCAGAAGATCCCTCAATTGATACATACTCGATAGGTGATGCTGCGTTAATATTGAACTGAGCGCCTGCTACAGGAAGACCTGAGAAGTCAGGATCAGAAACGAGAGCATTAAGTGTTACTGTCTCGCCGGGCTGAGCTGTTACCTTATCAAGTATCCAAGCTATTTCTCCCTCAAATACAGGAGCCTTAACGATGATAGCACCATTTGTAAGTGTTACATTTTCTGTAATGTCAAGACCGTTAGTGTCGCTGATAAATGCATTGTCCCATGTTACAGCATACTCACCATCGGGTGTGCCGTTAGGAACAGTGTAAGTAAGAGTGAGAACAACAGCGCCGTTGTTTGCAGTTACGCCATTGCCTTCGCCTTCGCCGAACGCAAATTCCTGCGTATCGTCGTTAACAACGAGGTTTGAGCCATAAGCTGTTGAACCTGCAGCAGAGTTGTACTCAATGGGTGAAGCAGCGTCGATGTCGAACTGAGCACCTGCTACTGCAAGGCTTGAACCCTTGACTGTAACTTCCATAGTTACCTTGTCGCCGGGCTCTGCTTCAACCGTAGGAATTACCCACTCAACTGTACCCTCAGCAGGGAGAACAGTTGTTGTTGTGGTGGTGGTGGTAGTTGTTGTTGTGGTGGTAGTGGTAGTTGTTGTTGTTGTTGTGGTTGTGGTTGTGGTTGTAGTTTCATCGGGTTCGTCAATAACTATATCGCCGTTGAGGAACTCGTATGTGTAGTTAAATGCTGTTCCGTCCTTGAATACCTGTACCTTGTCACCGAAGCCTACATAGTAAGTGCCGGGCTCTACTTCTTCAGGTACCTGAACGATGAGCTGGAAGCAAACACCACCTGCTGTAGGAACGATAGGATCGCTTCCGTCAAGTGAAGTGAAGTTTGCACCGAGGATCTCAAGGTTAGCCTGTACAGCCGCATTTCCACAAGCAGCAGATGTTGCACCTATCTTAGTGATCTCGAGAGGTGAATCAATGGCGAAGATAACGTCCATTGCTGAAACGGGGTTATCGTGTGCATCAATAAGCACCTTTACTGTTACCTTATCGCCTGCGGCTGCTGTGTAGCTGCCAAAGTCGAAAGTAATATCGGGATCACCGGAAGGTGTAGTAGTAGTAGTTGTTGTTGTTGTTGTTGTTGTGGTAGTAGTAGTAGTAGTAGTAGTTGTTGTTGTTGTTTCGCCGGGTTCGCCAATAACGATATCGCCATTGAGGAACTCATATGTGTAATTGAAAGCTGTGCCGTCCTTGAATACCTGTACCTTGTCACCGAAGCCTACATAGTAAGTGCCGGGCTCTACTTCTTCAGGTACCTGAACGATGAGCTGGAAGCAAACACCACCTGCTGTAGGAACGATAGGATCGCTTCCGTCAAGTGAAGTGAAGTTTGCACCGAGGATCTCAAGGTTAGCCTGTACAGCCGCATTTCCACAAGCAGCAGATGTTGCACCTATCTTAGTGATCTCGAGAGGTGAATCAATGGCGAAGATAACGTCCATTGCTGAAACGGGGTTATCGTGTGCATCAATAAGCACCTTTACTGTTACCTTATCGCCTGCGGCTGCTGTGTAGCTGCCAAAGTCGAAGGTAATGTCGGCATCACCCGAAGGTGTAGTTGTTGTTGTGGTTGTAGTTGTTGTGGTTGTTGTAGTTGTTGTTGTGGTTGTATCAGCAGAAGGCTCACCAACTGTGATATCGCCGCCTACAACATCATATGTGTAGTTGAAAGCTGTGCCGTCTTTGAATACCTGTACCTTATCGCCAAATCCGATGTTGTAAACACCATCTTCGCATGTATCAGGAATCTGAACGATGAGCTGGAAGCAAACGCCGCCTGCTGTAGGAACGATAGGATCGCTTCCGTCGAGCGATGTGAAGTTTGCACCAAGGATATCAAGGTTAGCCTGCACAGCAGCATTTCCGCAAGCGGCGGAAGTTGCACCTATCTTAGTGATCTCGAGAGGAGAATCAATAGCAAAGACAACGTCCATGGCAGATACGGGGTTATCATGTGCATCAACGAGCACCTTTACCGTCACCTTATCGCCTGCATTTGCTGTATAACTGCCAAAATCGAAAGAGATATCCGCATCGGCATTCTTATTAGCAGAAACATCCAATACTTCGTCCATACTAACGTTAGGCTGCGCAGCAGATAAACTGCCGGCAGCGCTAACTGACGAAGCAAATGCACCTGTCATGAGCGATAAGCCCATGACAGCGGATGTAACTGCTGAAAGCAGTTTCTTCATCAGTGCATTTCCTTTCCGAGCATTAAGCTCTATTTAATTAAGTCTTAAAGCTTAGCCCTGAACAGGGAGTGTTACAAGGTGAACGATAGACTTGATGATAGCATCAGAGTCAGCAGATGTGATATCTGTACCGTCCTGGGGATTGTAGCAGTCTGCATTGAGAGCGCCCTGCTCTGTGAGGTTGTAGCCAGCACCGTCTGTAGCGAGCCACTTGTTAAGAAGAACAACGTCAGCAACGTTTACTGTACCGTCGCAGTTTGTATCGCCCCAATCAGGATCGCCGGGCTTCTTAGTTGTTGTTGTAGTTGTTGTTGTAGATGTTGTTGTAGATGTTGTAGTTGTAGTTGTTGTAGTTGTTGTAGTTGTTGTTGTTGTTGTAGTTGTTGTTGTAGTTGTTGTTGTTGTAGTTGTTGTTGTAGTTGTTGTTGTAGTTGTTGTATCAGAAGAAGGATCACCAACTGTGATGTCGCCGCCTGTTACATCATATGTGTAGTTGAATGCAGTACCGTCCTTGAATACCTGTACCTTATCGCCAAAGCCGATGTTGTAAACACCATCTTCGCATGTATCAGGGATCTGAACGATGAGCTGGAAGCAAACGCCGCCTGCTGTAGGAACGATAGGATCGCTTCCGTCGAGCGATGTGAAGTTTGCACCGAGGATCTCAAGGTTAGCCTGTACAGCAGCATTTCCGCAAGCAGCAGATGTTGCGCCTATCTTAGTGATCTCGAGAGGAGAATCAATAGCGAAGATAACGTCCATAGCTGAAACGGGGTTATCGTGTGCATCAACGAGCACCTTTACTGTTACCTTATCACCAGCGTTAGCTGTGTAGCTGCCGAAGTCGAAGGAAATATCAGCAGAATCGCCGGGGTTGCTTGATGTAGTAGTAGTTGTTGTTGTTGTTGTAGTTGTAGTTGTTGTAGTAGTTGTTGTAGTTGTAGAAGAAGAGGGATCCTCGCTGTCGCCTACAACGATAGTCATTGTATTGAGCTCGAGGTTGCTGAGATAGCCAGCATAGTTTGCAAATCTGCCGGGATCCTTGTTCTCGATCATGCAAGAGGGGTTAGTATTATTGCCGGATGTATCTGTATTGTAGTTACAATAGTCAAGAGTATATGTACCAGCAGCTGTTCCCTTGGGGAATGTTACATCGAAAACGAATAACGGATAATCATCGGACTTGCTGCCCATCCAGTTGTAGGAGGAACCGCCGTTTGTCCAAGCATAACCGATGTAGTAGTTCTCTGTTCCTGCAGCAGTCTGACCGAGCTCACAGCCGTACTGACCATCGCCGGCAGGTGCATACTCTTCAAAGTCCTCATCATATGTGCCTGCAAAAGCAATATACTGCTTAGTAGAAATAGAACCCTGAGCAGTATCGAATGTCTTAGCAGAAGAGAAGTAGTTTACCTTAGGTGTGTACATTGTGAATGTAGGAACCTTAGCATCGCCGTCTTCAGAATTGATAGTGAGCTGAACGTTGAAAGCCTCTGTGTCAGGTGTGTTTTCTGTGAGGTATACAGCACAGGGAACAACAACATCGCCTGCATCAATATCAGCCTGAGAAATAGTTACCTTGTTTCCATCGCCTGCATACTGAGAATCAGCATCAGCAAATGTCTTGATAGAAAATCCCTTTGTCGAGTCAGCAGCACTTGTAACAGCAGGTACAACAGCGCCGACCATTGTTGCAGCCATACACAGTGATGTGACTGCAGAAATTAACTTTTTCATGTGTAATAATTCCTTTCTTTAGGTTTTTAAGCCTATTAATAACATAAATTGGGTTTGTATTCCTTTGTAAGGGGGACAAATCAGATAATCGTTATCAGAACTCGCTTTCTGAGATCAGCTTCAGCATGTACTTCTGGATCTTGAGAGCGTCCATACCTGTGATTCCATCTCCGCCCATATCGTCGTCGTTACCGGCAACGTCTGCATTCAGCTTACCCTGAGCAGTGATGTGATCATTGTCACTACCGTTCTCTCCGAACTTATCGGGGCTTGCCAGTGACTGCAATATAAGAACCGCATCGGAAACATCAACTTTACCGTCGCAATTAGCATCGCCGCGAAGGATGTTGCTGTCGCCGGAAGCTACCTTAACGAAGCCGTCACTTGTACTTACGGCAAACTCGACAGCACTGTCATCGCCGGTGTTGTACCCGGCATAGATTTCAGCCTTGTCGGTTGAACTCGGATTTAAAAGCCTGTCAACTGCAGTAACCGTAAGAGGAGTTTCTGTTCCTGCCGCAGCACTGCTTGAAACAGTACCTGTGATAGTACAGAAGACACCCGAACCGTTAAGCCAATAGGAAGAATCGTCAAGTGCCGTAGACCATGTCAAGTTTACATAGCCCTCGCTGTCAATATTTGCATCGAAAATAGGTGCACTTGCACCTGTAGGGTCAGCGGAATCCGCCCCTGTCTTTGTAAGAGCTCCTGCTTCAACAGCGTCAATTGTAATGATGCTGCTGTCAAAAGCAATAGCAAAGTCAGTACACTGGATACCGGGGGCTGAAATATCATTCAGAGATACGTCCACAGTAAACTGCTCTCCCGCCTTTACCTCAGCATTGCCAACGGAGATCTGCACTGTTTCTCCGGCAGCTGCAGGTGCTATAGGGCAGACAGCAAGTGAAAGCATCGCAGCAGCAACAGCTCCGACGACTACCTTTTTTGTCTTCATTAATTTTTCCTCCTTCTTCATTAATGTTATATAACAAAGGAACGATAGCCCCTTTAATTATATCATGTCTTAGAGCGGCAAAACCATCTTGCCGTAGCTTCAGAAACCGTATCACCCAATAATCAATGATGATCTGCACAAAGCGCACAGCGCTCAAGCTTCCGCCCGTTCATACAGACGAGACTCAGCTTTCAACGAACATCCTCAAACACCTCAGCCAAGGTATATGTGCATACCTTCTGCCGGAGTACCATGGTGATTTTCGTCATATGCCGAAACGCACTCTGCAAGCAGCGGTCCATCGTAAGACGCATCACACTGCCGTGATGAGATACTAATCCCAAATCTATATTTATTCATGATTTCATTATATATCAGGTCTAAAAAAAAGTAAATAGGTTTATACTGTTTTTGGTATTTTACATAAACAGCCCACAACTTTTTTGCACGGTTTGCACAATTGAATTTTTTTCAAAAAAGACTACTCCGCAGACTTTTTTGAACGAAAAATGAACAAATCAAATATTTTCGAGAAATTCCCAAAACTTCCGCAAAATCCTTTAATATTATTCATTCACACTGTTGGAACCAAAGTCAGGATAACCGTTCAAAGCAGATGCAAACGACTCCTCGCCTTCCCCGTGACACGCACTGACACCGGAAAAATACTTTATCGTTTCCGATAGACTGCAGGCCATTACCGATTTTTCTCAGCAGACCGTCAGCACTACTGACGATTCATCTTTGATTATCCGGCTGACAGATGCTCGGTTTATTCTCCTGAACTTTGATAACCGCACCGGGCAAGATAGCGGTAATGCCTAAAACCGCCTCTTAATAACAATATTATATCATACATTTTCTGGTTTTGCAATTACCAATTGTATCAACTTTAAAAGAATTTACAAGCAGTTGTAAAACTCTGCGGTTAAATTTCCGCCCCGAAACGACGTATTTACGGCATTTTTAGGCATGCAAAACTAAACCAAATTGTTTTTTGTGTATTCGTACGAATTTTTTGTATCATATTTGTGCACTTTGTCCACAAACTATCATTTTATCCGAAATGTATATACGTTTTTACCGATTGTTTAATTTTTCCCTCAAATGCTGAAGCTCAATGAACTCCTCTGCAAGAGCCTCCGCCTCACTGTATGACGAGAGCTGATAACAGCGGCTCCTGAATCTTGCCGAGCCGTAATATCCGTTCATATACCACGCAGCGTGCTTTCTTGCCTCATGCATGGCAAGCTCTTCATTTTTTTCACTGAAGCTGAGTATCGACCTGATATGCTCAAGCATGGTCTGAATCCTTTCTTCAAGCGTGGGAGGAACATAGTCTTCATTATTATAATGGGCACGTATCTCGTCAAAGACAAACGGATTTCCATAGCTGCCACGCCCGATCATGACAAGGTCGCAGCCTGTCCGGTCATACATCTTAATACAGGAATCCAGATCGGTAACATCTCCGCTGCCTATAACGGGTATACTTACCGCCTGCTTTACAGAACGTATCACATTCATATCCGAACTTCCGCCGTAGAACATATCCCTCGTTCTGCCGTGAACTGCCATAGCCGAAGCTCCGGCTGATTCGAGAGCCTTTGCGAATGCAGGAGCATTTATAGCATCTGAGCTCCAGCCGCTGCGTATCTTTACTGTAACAGGAGTATTGCCCGCCGCTTTCACCGCAGCTTCGCAGACTCTTGCCGCAAGCTCCATATCCTTCATCAGAGCCGAGCCTGCTCCTATCCCAACTACCTTCGGTACGGGGCAGCCCATATTTATATCTATGATATCAGGTTCATACCGCAGAACTATACCCACAGCCTTTGCCATGAACTCAGGCTCGCTGCCGAAAAGCTGAACAGCCATGGGACGCTCTCCGGGAGTTACAGTGCAGAGCTGGGCAGTCTTTTTATCTCCGTATACTATGCCCTTTGCCGAGACCATCTCGCTGACCGCGTATGCCGCACCGTGTTTTTTGCACATAAGCCTGTATGCACGGTCCGCAACTCCTGCCATAGGAGCAAGGGCAGCAGTCCTTTCGATCACCACATTTCCTATTCTGACCGTATCAGCCATTTTTCCCCTCCGAATCACTCTTATCCCTGAAAACGAACACCTTGCTCAGAACATAGTTGGCAATGAATATGAATACTTGGCTCAGGAACGTAATGAGGGTCTTGTTCATGCCGAGCAAGTCGCAGCAAATGAGGAATATTGCCTCTTCCATTCCGAGAGTTGCAAGTCTCGCTCCGTAAAATGAAAAAAAGACCTTCCAGAATTCAGCTTTCGTCTTAGTTTCGTTCTTGAAAACATATTTTTTATTTGTAAAAAACGCGAACGTAACTGCACATATCCATGAAAAAACAACGCCAGCCGTGCTCTCCCACTTAGGTTCGCCGGGAACCACCGCAAACAGAAGCAGCTTGGTCGCGATAGAAACGACTGTAGTCAGTCCTCCGAAAATAACATAGAGCCACTTCTCTTCATATTTATAGTATATCTCCTGCAACGGCTTTGGCAGTATCGAAACGCACGCTTTGATGAGCTTTTCCATTTTATCTTTCCTTTCGCTTAATAGATACTTTATATAATAACAGGATTCGGATGATTTTTCAAGTCCTTTCACTTAATTTTTCCATACGAATATCCCCGGAGCCGCAGCTATTGCACGCTCGACCTTTAGAATCTTCTCAACCGGCTCGGCGGAAGGATACTCTATTACGTTTATAGAAAAATGACCTCTGTATGTACACAGAGGTCATCTTATATCCTATCATTCTTTACTTACCGACTGTTCTGCATAATAGGTAAGTATCGCGGAAGCATCTCTGCCGTCGATGATATCGTTCTGATCCCAGTCGGCGTTGAGCAGAGCCTGAGCGTCTGTAATAACGCCCGGCTTATTTGCTGAAATGAGAGCATAATGTGTAAGCACCATTGAAGCGTCTCTGCCGTCAACGATCTCATTTCCGTCAACGTCACCGAGGAGCGGCTCAGCAGGAGCTTCGTCGAGAGATTCAAAATTATATCCGTACTTTTCGGCGTATGTCTGAGCCGTTGAGCCCGAGTATCCGTAGATAGTGCCATTGAAGTAAGATTCATCGGCTATAGCGTCATATCCGCTGTTTATTGTACGCATATTATTATATATATCGCAATCCGGATTCTGTATAGTTATTGATTCAAGGTTTGAGCAGCACAAAAATGCGCTATCATCAATGCTTGTGACCGAATCAGGTATATTTATAGATTTAAGGTTTGAGCAGTAACCAAACGCACGATAACCTATGCTCGTAACGGAACCGGGTATATTGATAGATGTAAGGCTTGAGCAGTGATAAAAAGCAAAATTACTAATGCTTGTAACAGAATCGGGTATATTGATAGATGTAAGGTTATAGCATTCCGCAAAGGCATCGCTGCCTATGATCGTAACGGAATCGGGTATATTGATAGATGTAAGGTTATAGCATTTCGCAAAGGCATCGCTGCCTATGCTCGTAACGGAATCGGGGATCACGATCTCTTTAAGACTGTTGCAGTTCCCAAAAGCATATGAGCCGATAGCAGTAAGGCTGCTCGGTAGCTCCACACTTGTAACGTTGTAAAGATTCAGGAACGCAGAGTAGCTGATGATTTCGACGCCTTCTTCCACAACTATTTTTGTTATCTCACCGTTGAGGTCATACCAAGGCGGGGCAGCGTCTTCAACAAACTCAACTTGGGCAGGTCCTCCATGAGAAAAGATTATTGAATACCACCTCCAATCATTCATGCTGCCCGTGCCGCTTATAGTAAGTGTGCCGGTGTCGTCAACAGCCCACGCGAGATTTTCGCCGCAGGTACCTGAAGAAGCTGCGCTTGCAACTATAGCCATGTCTGGAGCGTAATGCGTAACGGTCGGAGCAGCTCCGCCCAAAACGCAAAGTGAAAGTACGAATGCAATAAGTTTTTTCATATATTTCCTCCTTAAATAAACATCGTACTGAAACCATGCTCGCGCGCATAGCGCTCCGCCTTTTTGCGATTTATCTGTTTTAGCACGCGGATAGTCTGCTTGTGTCCCTTCTTTATCTCGCTTATGTCGATATTCTCGTTCTCAAACTCGATTATTGAGACTTCATAGATATTCTCGCAGCCGCAGAAAGCGTCCTCCTTTATATCTTTAGTCAGATAGCTTATATGAAGCTCGCTCAGGTTCTGGCAGCCGTAGAATGCCCAGTTTCCTATCGTCTTTACGGTCGAGGGAATAGTGATCGTCTCCAGCGAACGGCACCATGAGAATGCACTCTCACCGATAGTCAGCACCGAATTGGAAATTACGACCTTTTTCAGATTGTAGCATTCCGAGAACGCAGCATTGCCGATAGACTCCACCGCTCCTGATATGACTATTCTTCTCAGCCTCTTGCACGAGAAGAAAGTGAGGTCGTTTATTTTTTGCAGATACGCGGGAAGAACTATTTCCTCAAGACTGTTGCAGCGTCCGAACGCGCCCTTGCCTATCCTCCTCACGGACGGCGGGAAATTCACCTGCTTCAGCTTCAGGCACTTCAAGAAAGCATTTTCTCCGATAGCTTCAAGGTTATTCGACAAAACTATCTCCTCCAGAGCAAAACAGTGACAGAAGGCGAATTTATCTATTATTTTCACGCTGTCCGGCATAACTATCTTCTTGAGTGTCTCGTTGCCGCGAAAAGCATATTTGCCGATAGTAGTGACCTTTTCGGGAATGATTATCGCCTCTGTCGTGCCGACATACTTGACGAGGGTTCCGTTCTTGTCAATAGCCATATTATTTTCATCGTCTATCTCGATGTTTTCATCATGCACAAGGTCGCCGTACTTAGAGTGGTCAACAGGCTCAGACTTCTTCTCGGGAGCTTTGGTCTCCTGCTTTACGGGCTCTGTCTTCTTCTCGGGAGCTTTGGTCTCCTGCTTTACGGGCTCGGTCTTCTTTTCGGGAGCTTTCCCGTTTAAAGAAGCAGCCTGTGTCTTAGCAGCCCTTGCCCTCACCTTTACGACCTTAGTCTTTTTTACTTTTGCAGTATTCCCTGCATCCGCAAGTTTCCTCTCATTTTCGCAGAAAGGACACTCCTCGAATTTTTCAGTATCGTAATAATGATTATTTGCACATTTTATCATACTCATATCAGCACACTCCCGATAATTATTGGTACGGCAAAATATTGCCGACTTATATCAAAATTTTTAAGAATAAATGAACTTAATAATATAATCATAACATATTTCCGCTAAAAAATCAATAAACTATCACGGAGATAACGGCAATTTGTGTAAAATGCTAATTTAGCTATTGAATCGCGTCCTTAAAGCACGGTATTACGGCTGTTCAAAAATTGCGATTTGGAGAATTTGCACAAAGTTGATATTCCCGTGAAAACCAAAACCGCACCGTATGCGGCGATACGATGCGGTATATCTTATCTGAATTATCAAAGCTGATCTGCAAGATCGAGCACGAGCCGCTCGGACTTCTCCCAACCGAGGCAGGGATCCGTTATAGACTTTCCGTAAATGTTCTCGCCTATCTTCTGCGAGCCGTCCTCAATATAGCTTTCTATCATAAGTCCCTTTACAAGCTTTCTGATATCCTCGCTGTGGCGCATACTGTGAAGTATCTCCTTAGCGATCCTTATCTGCTCATTGTACTGCTTACCCGAGTTTGAGTGATTCGTATCGACGATGAGCGCAGGATTCTTCAGATCCTTCTGAGCGTAGGTGTCAGAAAGGCGCATGAGATCCTCATAGTGGTAATTCGGAAAGGACTGTCCCCTGTCATTCACATATCCCCTGAGAATGGCGTGAGCGTAAGGGTTGCCGTCACTTCTGACCTCACAGCCTCTGTAGATGAAAGCGTGAGCGTGCTGAGCCGCTGTGATAGAGTTCATCATTACCGATATATCGCCGCCCGTGGGGTTCTTCATACCGACGGGGATATTGACCCCGCTCGAAACAAGACGGTGCTGCTGATTCTCGACCGAGCGCGCGCCGATAGCAATGTATGAAAGCAGGTCGTCAAGATAGCTGTAATTCTCGGGATAGAGCATTTCGTCCGCAGACGTGAAGCCCGTCTCCGCAAGAGCTCTCATGTGGAGGTTTCTCACGGCGATGATACCGCTCTTGAGGTCGGGCATTGCGGTGGGATTAGGCTGGTGGAGCATACCCTTGTAGCCGTCGCCTGTCGTTCTCGGCTTGCCTGTATATATCCTCGGTATCATCAGTATCTTGTCCTTGACCTTTTCCTGCAATTCGCGCAGACGGGTGATGTAGTCGATAACAGGCTCCTCACTATCCGCTGAACACGGTCCGATGATGAGAAGAAACTTGTCGGACTCCCCGCTGAATATCTTCTTGACCTCCTCGTCGCGCTTTGCCTTTGTGTCTATCATTTCCTGTGTAAGAGGGTGAGCCGCCTTTATCTCCGAAGGGTGGGGCAGCTCTCTGATTATATTCATTGCCATTGTAATTACTTCCTTTACAATTATTTTTCCGCAAGCCAGTCCGTGCCGTACTGCAGCGCAAGCTGGTCGCACAGGACAAGTGCGGCGGCGCTGTCCACAACGACTCGCGCGCGGTGTATGATAGCAGGGTCATGTCTGCCCTTTATGGTGAGTGTGGTATTTTCGCCCGTGTTCATGTCCACGGTCTGCTGATCCTTGTATATCGAGGGAGTGGGCTTTACCGCAGTGCGGAAAATTATGGGCATTCCGTCGGTTATGCCGCCAAGTATGCCTCCGCAGTTATTGGTTTTAGTGCGGACTTCTCCGTTCTCCGAATAGAAGGCATCGTTGGACTGACTGCCGCGCAGCTCCGTCAGAGCAAAGCCCTCGCCGAACTCCACACCCTTGACAGCGGGAATGCTGAACAGGATATGCGAGAGCACGCTCTCTATAGTATCAAACCACGGTTCGCCGACTCCCGCAGGAAAGCCGTAAACCGCCGTTTCGAGCCTGCCGCCGACGCTATCGCCGTCATCGCGTGCGGACTCTATAGCCGCTATCATCTTCTCTTTTACTCCGTCGCCGAGCACAGCGAACTCCATGCCGTTCAGGCGCGCTATGTCCTCGGGGATATCCTCAAAGCCTCGGTCATTTATCCCCGCACACGAGAGGATATGCGTCCCGATAGCGATGCCTTTTGCTGCAAGAGCCTTTATAGCGACAGCTCCCGCTGCAACAAGACCCGCAGTTATTCTTCCCGAAAAATGACCTCCTCCGCGGAAATCCTGAAAACCGTGATACTTCACATTCGCCGTATAATCGGCGTGTCCCGGGCGCGCCTTGTAAGCGAGCTCGCCGTAATCGCGGCTGCGGGTGTCCTGATTTTCGATGATGAACGTTATCGGCGTACCGGTTGTTCTGCCGTTGAAAACTCCGCTGACTATATGGACTTTGTCCTCCTCCTGGCGGGCGGTAGATATCTTTCCCACCGCTCGGCGCAGGGACATCTGTCCCGCAATGAAGTCATCATCGACCTCTATACCGGGGGCAATGCCGTCTAGGACTGCGCCTATAGCAGCTCCGTGACTTTCGCCGAAAAGCGTGACCGTCACGCTCGAACCGAATGAATTTTTCATTTTTTCAACTCCATTACCTGCAATTATCATATATTATAGCACTCAGTCGGAGTGATGTCAATAGTTTACTTTAACGATTTTAAGATAAAAAGCGTTAAAGTAAACTGCTAAATTTTGTGCATTGTGTTATATTCTCCAACGGCTATTTTGTATGATAATTAGAATTTATCATTTTTAAGCAAAATTCACGCAAAGTGGTTGAAAAAGTGGATATTTTTTGGTATAATTAAGATATCCTATAGTATGATCTATAGAATATCAATCCAATAAAGAGGAGGTCTTGTTATGAACATTAAAAGATCCATAAGCTTAACTGTTTCTGCTTTGCTCGGTCTCTCAGCTTTCACCGCTCTTACCCCTATCGGCGTAAATGCTGATGTCGAGCCAATGCTGCTTGTTGGGGCTCAGGCTACCAATGTCATTAACGGCAGCGAAACGACATACTGGGTCGATAACGGCTCAAACAGCGGTATAATTGCCGCCGAAGAATCCGATAACTGGGTGCTCAGATATCAGCCTGCTTCTGAGGATTCCCCTGCCGAGCTTACGCTCAGGGACTTCACCTATGAGGGGAAGGGAAGTCTTGACGGAAGCGTAAACCAGACGAGCGCTGTACTCTGGATACAAGACCCCGACGGGCTCACTATCTCCTTTGAAGGAGATAATACACTGATAAATACGGGAAATTCGTATTTCAGCCAAGGCATCAACGACCGCGGAACCTGTGTTAAACTGAATTTCAAAGGTGAATATGACGCTACCCTGAGAATAGTCAGCGGACCCGATAATGTAGGTGCTTCAGTTGTAGGACCTATAGGCTGCGGCTCTATAACGCTTGACGGCGGAACGCTCATCGCCGACGGCTCTGTCAACAGCTATAATTTCGGCGTAGCAACGGGCGGTAACGATGCATTTATATCCGTAAAAAGCGGCACAATGATTATAAAAGCTACTTCCCAAGCTATATACAGAGAGTCATCTCCGACGATTGGCGCAAAAATACTGACAGCAAGCACTAATACGGACGGCTCAGACCCTGTAGATTTTGATCCGGAAAATCTTTCAGGCTACAGATATCTTGAACTTTCTCCACTTGACGCAGGAGATGTTGACGGCAACAATGTAGTCGATGGACGTGACGCTTCCGCTGTTCTCACACATTATGCCCTTATATCTACCCAGCAATCAGGCTGCGTCGGAAGTGCATTTCTCTCTTTTGCAGATTATGACGGAAACGGTATTATTGACGGAAGAGACGCCTCCGCTATCCTCACATATTACGCTCAGCAATCTGTAAATCAAAATAATTAGCTATCTGCTCAAAAAGAGCTGTCTCATTATGAGACAGCTCTTTTTCTTATCACAGCAGAGTTATACCGTTTGCCGCACATTTTTCTATCATCTCGTCCGACCATATTGAGGACTGCACCTCGCCGATATGTGCCTTGTTCAGCAGAAGCATACACAGCCTCGACTGACCGATACCGCCGCCGATAGTGAGGGGCAGCGTGCCGTCCGCTATCATCTTGTGGTAATCGTACTGCATTCTGTCCTCCGCACCGCACTCGGCAAGCTGAGCTTTGAGCGAACTCTCGTCAACTCTGATACCCATAGAGGAGACCTCAAGTGCATTGTCGAGCACTTCGTCCCAGAAGAAAATATCTCCGTTGAGTGACCAGTCGTCGTAGTCGGGAGCTCTGCCGTCGTGCTTCTCACCGCTTGCGAGCTTTCCGCCTATCTGCATAATGAAAACCGTACCATGCTCCTTGGTGATGAGCTTCTCGCGCTCATGCGAAGTCTTATCGGGATACATATCCTCCAGTTCCTGAGTCGTGATGAAGAATACCTCCTCCTTTATCGCTCCGGCGATAGAAGGATAGCGGAGTCCCACCTTTCGCTTTGTGTACGCGACTGCCTTCACTATCAACTTTACCGCGTCCTTTAGGAACTCGATATTCCTCTGCTCGCGCGTGATGACCTTTTCCCAGTCCCACTGATCAACGAAAATGGAGTGAGTGTTGTCGGTATCGTCATCACGGCGGATAGCATTCATGTCGGTGTAAATGCCCTCGCCCGGCTCATAGCCGTAGCGATAGAGTGCCATTCTCTTCCACTTTGCAAGGGACTGCACGACCTCCGCCTGACAGTCTATCTCCTTGATATCGAAATCCACCTTGCGCTCAACTCCGTTGAGGTCGTCGTTAATGCCGCTGCCCTTTTTGACGATGAGCGGAGCGGAAACTCTGTCCAGCGTAAGTGCAAACGAGAGTGCCTGCTGGAAGATGTCCTTGATGTACTTGATAGCGTGCTGAGTCTCTCTTAGCGTGAGGGCAGATTTATAGCCCTCGGGGATATACAGCGATCTTGACATAGTAATCACTTTCCTTTCAGTCAGATCCGAAATGCGGGATAAGAGATCCGGAATCATCCGTATCAAAACCACATTGCGAAAATTAGTAAAATATATTTAAGAAGCAGCGCCATTGATGCTCCCTGTAAACTGAAATCAATTCTGAATTATCTTATAGAACCGACAGTCCTCGGGTAGAGGATAACGTCGCGGATATTAGCCATACCTGTAGTGTACATTATGAGGCGCTCGAAGCCGAGTCCGAAGCCGCCGTGAGGCACGCTGCCGTACTTTCTGAGATCGAGGTAATCCGCATAGAGGTCGAGGTTCATATTCCTCTCCTTCATAGCTGCAATGAGCTTGTCGTAATCAGCCTCTCGCTCGCTGCCGCCGATTATCTCGCCGACGCCCGGAACGAGCAGATCAACTGCCGCAACGGTCTTTCCGTCGGGATTCTGCTTCATGTAGAAGGACTTTATCTCCTTGGGATAATCGGTAACGAAAACAGCCTTTTTGAACACCTTTTCCGAGATGTATCTCTCGTGCTCGGTCTGGAGATCGCAGCCCCATTCTACGGGATAAACGAAGTCCTCACCGGACTCCTGAAGGAGCTTTATAGCCTCAGTATATGTCACCCTGCCGAAGTCGTGGGAGATGAGCTCCTCAAGGCGGGATTTGAGTCCCTTTTCAAAATGAGCGTCGAAGAATGCCACCTCGTCAGGACAGGTCTCGAGCAGCTTGCCGATAACGTATTTGAGCATATCCTCTGCAAGCTCGATAACGTCGTCAAGCTCCATGAAGGCTACCTCGGGCTCTATGTGCCAGAACTCCGCAAGGTGCTTGGGAGTGTTGCTGTTCTCGGCGCGGAAGCTCGGTCCGAAGGTGTATATCTTACCCATAGAGGTAGCAGCCATTTCTCCTTCGAGCTGACCTGAAACAGAAAGACCTGCTTTTTTGCCGAAGAAGTCATTTGCATAGTACTCCTCCTCACTCTTGTACTCAGTGGAGTAGCCTATAGTCGTAACATTGAACATCTCGCCCGCGCCCTCGCAGTCGCTTCCTGTGATAAGCGGAGTGTTTACATAAATATAGTTGTTTTTCTGGAAAAACTCGTGTATTGCCGCAGCCAGTACCGAACGCACGCGCCATACAGCGTTGAAGGTATTCGTTCTGCCTCTGAGATGGGGCATTGAGCGGAGAAATTCGAGGGTGTGTCCCTTTTTCTGGAGTGGATAATCCGCCGGACAGTCTCCGAGGACAGTTATACCCTCGGGGGTAACGTTTATCTCGACCGTATTGTTTCTTCCCTCGACAGCGATACCCGTTACCTTCAGGGACATTCCCACACGCGGCTCCTTATAATCGGTATCGCCCTTTTCAACTACGACCTGAACGTTTTTTAGCGAGGTTCCGTCATTGAGTTCTACAAACGCAACGCTCTTGGAGTTCCTTGACGTTCTTACCCAGCCGCAGACCGTTACCTCCTTGCCTACATAGTCCTTGGAGCTTATTATCTCCTTGACGTCGATGTGCTTCATAATGATCGTTCCTTTCGAGAATAATTTTCAGGACGAAAAACAGAAAAGCTCCCGTCCATACACAGGACGAGAGCATGAAAATACTTCCGTGGTACCACCTGAATTACCGCGCCATTGCGGTCACTCTTGTCTGCTGTAACGTACAGAGGACGTCTCCCCTACTGAGGCGCACCTACGCCCTTTCGGCTCGCTGCTCGGGAGTGTTATTCACACAAGCTCTGCTGCACGGCTCTCACCGTTCCGCGCTCTCTGAAAGCGAGTCCTCATGCTACTTCTCTCCGTCTTGGCATTTACTGTAATTATTGTACCACCGCAAAACAGATTTGTCAAGAACTTTTTAGGAATGAGGCGGCAGGAGCACTCATTGGGTACCACTACAGCGAATTTCGGAACTGCTTCGGGGTGAGTCCGTACTGCTGGCGAAACACCTTGCCGAAATAGCTTATGTGATTGAAGCCGCAGGCAAAGCATATCTCGGTTATCTGCATATCGGTATCCGCAAGGAGCTCCGCCGCCTTTTTCAGTCGGTACTCGTTAAGGCAGCTTATCGGCTGCTTTCCTATTATATTGCGGAAGCAGCGAAAACATTCGCTCTTGCTGATATTTGCAGAAGCTGCAATGTCGTCCACGGTCAGGTCGGAGGCATAATTCTCGTGAATGAACGAGAGCATTTCCTTGAGCCGCTTTTCGCCGAGCCCGCTTTCCGCAGCAGGAGCAGAGTCCTCCGAGACGCTCGAAATATTCACCGCAAGCTTGTACCACAGCTCCCCGATAATGTTCCTGCATTGCAGTTCATAGCCGCGTTCTTTATGTTCCGAGATACGATAGAGCTTCCTCACAGCAGCGAGAATATCCCTCTGCCACGGTATATCCTCCGAAAGCTTCATTCCGCGCAGGGACATATCTGTCACAACGGGACTGACGTATTTTCTGAATATAAGGTCTCCTCCGCAGTCGCCGATAAACTCAGGCATGAAGCAGACCGTATTCATGATAGGCTTTTCATCGTCCTCTATCGGACGCTCCATGTGCATGGTATTGGAGTTGATGAAAAATCCCTCTCCCTCACCGACCTCGATAACGGTATCGTTTATGCAGCACATTACCCTACCGGAAAGAACTACAGCTATCTCGATCTCGGGATGCCAGTGCCAGTCGATGATATTGTCGGCGTACCAGTCAAAATTATTTTCATATATCCTCATTGGGAACTGAGGTGTACCGTGTATCGCCGCCTCTCTGTAGCGGCTGCGATCGCCCGAGGGGTCGCTGCCGAAAACGGGTCTGTCCATATCAAAAGCTCCTTTTGGCATTATTTTTATACTTTCCGCCTGTATACTGATAGAAAAACGCCGTAAATGATGTTATTATTATATCAAATCATTAATTCTTAGTCAAGACATTTTTAGTCATCAAAGCAGTGTATCCCTCTCATTATCACAAAGCAAGCCGCTGACGACTAACAACCGATAACCATTTAATAAGGAGTATGTACTATGAAAATTTCAGACGGATTCTGGCTAAACAAGCCGGGCTACAACGTAAACTACGCTACACAGATGTACGACATCGAAGCAGATGAAAACTCGATAACCGTCTATGCCACGAATCAGTGGATAGGCAACCGCGGCATGACCCTCGGCGGTCCTATGCTTACTGTACGCTTCACCTCAACCCTCGAAAACAGTATAAAGGTGAGCGTAGAGCACTATTCGGGCGCACTGAAGAAGTCCCCCGCATTTCAGCTTAATGAGGACAGCTCATTCAAGCCCGTTGTGAACAGGCTCGAAAACGGCGGCTACGAGCTCATCTCGGGCAAGACAAAAGTGAAAATAGGCTCGGAAAAGAGCGGCTGGGACGTCTCGTACTGGTATGAGGACAGACTCCTCACCAAGTCGGGCTGGAGGACCACTTCCCTTATTGAGGAAGATGAGTGGTTCGCAAACAATCAGCGCACAGCAGAGGCGGGGGCACGCTTCTTTGCCAAGTCCGATAACGGCGACAGCTCCTACATACGCGAAATGCTCAACATCTCCGTAGGCGAGTACATCTACGGCTTCGGCGAGAAATTCTCCACTTTTGTTAAGAACGGTCAGACCGTAGAGGTCTGGAACAATGACGGCGGTACGTGCTCCGAGCAGTCCTACAAGTCAATTCCGTTCTATGTTTCCTCCCGCAGCTACGGCGTTTTCGTCAACCACCCCGAGAACGTTACCTTCGAGGTGGCAAGCGAGACAGTTTCCAAAGTCGCATTTGCCGTTCAGGGACAGCGCCTTGAATACTTCGTTTTCGGCGGCGCGACTGTTGCCGATGTTCTCACAGCTTACACAGACCTCACCGGCAAGCCCGCACTCCCCCCCGCATATTCCTTCGGTCTGTGGCTCTCTACCTCGTTCACGACGAGCTACGACGAAGAGACCGTGAGCTCGTTCATCGACGAAATGGAACGCCGCGATATCCCGCTCGACGTTTTCCACTTCGACTGCTTCTGGATGAAGGAGTTCGAGTGGTGCAGCTTTGAATGGGACAAGAGAATGTTCCCCGACCCCAAGGGCTTCATCTCGCGCCTTAAAGAAAAAGGACTCAAGGTCTGCGTATGGATAAACTCCTATGTAGGACAGCGCGCCCCCGTATTCAAGGAGCTTGCCGAGAAAGGCTACTTCATCAAAAATAAGGACGGCTCGGTATTCCAGTGTGATATGTGGCAGCCCGGCATGGCTATCATCGACTTCACCAATCCGGGCGCGCGTGAATGGTTCGCCTCAAAGATAAAGGGTCTCGCGGAGCTCGGCGTTGACGCTATCAAGACCGACTTCGGCGAGCGTATCCCCACAGACGTCGTTTACTACGACGGCTCAGACCCGTACAAAATGCACAACTACTACACCTACCTCTATAACAAGACCGTTTTCGAGGCGTTAAAGGACGTAAAGGGAATAAACAACGCCTGCCTGTTCGCGCGATCGGCTACTGTCGGCGGACAGCAGTTCCCCGTACACTGGGGCGGCGACTGCTTCTCGAACTACGAGTCGATGTGGGAGACCCTCCGCGGCGGACTTTCGCTGTGCCTGTCGGGCTTTGGCTTCTTCTCGCACGATATCAGCGGCTTTGAGGCTACCGGTACTCCCGACCTCTACAAGCGCTGGACGGCGTTCGGACTCATGTCCACGCATTCGCGCTATCACGGAAACAGCTCATACCGCGTTCCGTGGAACTTCGACGAGGAAAGCTGCGACGTTTCGCGCCACTTCGTAAAGCTCAAGGGCAGACTCATGCCGTATCTCTTCGCTAACGCCGTGAACACCCACAGGACGGGCGTTCCGATGATGAGGGCTATGGTCATCGATTATTCCTACGACCGCGCTGCTCTTACAGTTGATACACAGTATATGCTCGGTGATTCGCTCCTTGTCGCTCCCGTATTCAACGAGGAGGGTATCTGTGACTTCTATCTCCCCGAAGGCGGGACATGGACGGATATCCAGACAGGCGAACAGCTTTCGGGCGGAAGCTGGTACACAAAGAAGTATGATTACTTCGGTATGCCGCTCTATGCAAAGCCCGATTCCATCATCGTGTTCGGCGACTTCAAAAACACCGCAGAGTACGACTACGCAGATAACATGAAGATAGTCGTATACGGCCTTGAGGACGGACACACTGCAGAGACTAAGGTCTACGACAAGGACGCACAGCTTGCGGCAAGCGTGAGCGCAGTCCGCAGCGGCGATACGATAACCGTTACCGTTACCGGTACAGACAAACTCTTCACAGTTGAAAGCGCACAGGGTCTGGAAATTGTGATAAAGTAATAGAACAGGGCGACCGCAGAGGTCGCCCTTTCATTTATCCATATAGTTTTCGATTACAAAATTTATGCTTGACCTTTGTTTTTTAGACAACCTGCGGTAGTTCTCAATCAGCCTTTCTTCCTCATTATTTAAATCATACACAGATGTACTTTCTATTATGTGATCAATTTCAGTATGCCCAATCAAATAATCAACTGACGTTTCAAAATATTCTGCCAACTTTATTAAAGTTTGTATGTCAGGCTCTATTTTATGGTTTTCATATTTATTTACAGACTGCTGAGTCACTCCTATCGAATCAGCCAAACATTGCTGGCTTATGCCCTTTTTTACTCTCAAATATCTAAGATTCTTTACCATAATATCACCGCCATTTTTATAATAACACCTTTATGTGGTTATGTAAAAATCAATGAAGTTGTTATTGACAAAAACTTAAAGTTGTGATATAATCATACTATGTAATTGGGAGGTGTAATAATAAATATGGACAGAGAAGCATTAATTGCATACACTTATGATATTTATAGTGTAGAACAAGCTATATTCCAAACTTCAAATGATATTACTGATTTACTTAATGCAAAGAAGGTAAAATCCAACGAAGTCAATAAAGAAATAAGCATACTTGAAGATGTTGAAAAGAAACAAGCAAATAATTTACAGATAGATGTAGATGCAAAAGAATTTTATAAGAAAGCTAAAATTAAAGATATGCCTTATACTCGCTCCTTTGCTGCTGCAACTATATTAATTAGCATAATAACGGTCATTAGTTTATTCTTTTCATTAAAAATGTTCTCCATATTAATAGTATGTATTGCTATTACTATTTTTATAACTCTTAATGTATATGAGAAGGAAGACGATAAATTATTAAAAAAATGTATAGAAAAAGCAGAAAAGAAAAGAAACAAAATTACCAACGCCAAGATTGACAGCATACATAAAGAAACAGCAGAAAGCATAAATAGAATCAGAAAAAAATATGAAAAGGAAATACAAATAATAGAAAAAACAATTGAAGAACAAACTAAACAAAAAATAGAATTTGAACAGTTGAAATATGATTTATACAATAGCCTGCTTCTCATACCTTACCCTCATCAGAATCTCTACTCAGCTTGCTATATCTACCGTTATTTGACAACAAGCAAAGTAACTGATTTGAACTATATTTTCACACAACTTAATTTGGAAAAAATAAAGAACGAACTTTCATCAATAGCTAAGTCCCAAAAGGAATTGATACTCATACAAAGAAAAATACTTTCAGAACAAAAAAACCAAACTAAATTATTAGGGAATATTTCAAATCAGATTTCAGAATTTCAAAATGATTTCACATCAGCTATTAATTTGATTAGAACAGATATTGGTGAAATAACGGAAAACCAAAGAACTATTATAAATAATCAAGCTGTTATGTACAACGCTTGCCTTGAAAATGCTAAAAATAATGCAAAAACGCAAGAAGAAGAAATTGAATATATGAAAATGATAGAAAACAATTCAAAAGTTACCGCTATGTTCAAACGAGCAGAGTTTTTAGGATTGAAAATGGATAGAAACTATTCTGGAGATTATTAATTTTATTAAACAGGGCGACCGCAGAGGTCGCCCTTGCTATTTTCATGTTATTATGGTATAATAGCTTGTAGTGAACGCCGGCGCGGTGTTCCTAAAGCTGATGACCAAGCAATAACAACTCTCCACAGGAGGTAATATATGAAGCTTCTCGCAATAGACGGAAACAGTATTCTCAACCGCGCTTTCTACGGTATAAAGCTGCTCTCCAACAAAAAAGGACAGTTCACTAACGCAATATTCGGATTCATGAACATCTACCTGAAAAATGTATCCGATGTAAAGCCCGACGCTGTTGCGGTCGCATTTGACCTCAAGGCTCCGACTTTCAGACATAAGGCTGTATCATACTACAAGGCAAACCGCAAGGGAATGCCGCCCGAGCTTGCCGAGCAGCTCCCCCGCGTAAAGGAGCTCCTCACGCTCATGGGAGTGAAGGTCGTGGAGTGCGAGGGCTTCGAGGCAGACGATATCCTCGGTACGCTCGCACAGAGCTGCTCTGACAGCGGCAACGAGTGCTTCGTCCTCACGGGAGACCGCGACAGTCTCCAGCTCATCGACGATAAGGTGACCGTGCTCCTTGCGACAAACCGCGAAACTGTCAATTACACTCGCGAGCGCTTCCGTGAAGATTACGGCTTCGAGCCGATAAGCCTCATCGACCTGAAAGCCCTCATGGGCGACAGCTCCGACAATATTCCCGGAGTCGCCGGTATCGGCGAAAAAACTGCCTCCGCACTCGTAAAGGAGTACGGAACGATCGAGGAGCTTTACGAGAAATATGAGGGCTCCGACCTGACAAAGGGAGTAAAATCAAAGCTTGCAAACGGCGCAGATTCAGCAAAAGATAGCAAGTGGCTCGCAACTATAGTGCGCGACGCTCCTATTGACACAAATATAAATGATTATGTTCCGTCTGAGATCGATGCTCCCGCTGTAAGCCGCCTGCTGACCGAGCTGGAAATGTACAAGCTGCTGGAAAAGCTCGGTATCTCCGCCTCTGAGAGCGAAAAAGCTGATCCCGTCGAAAATGCGGACGAGGTCGCAGAGATCGAGGTCACACAAAGTGAACTGACTGTGGAAAAGTTTGCAGACATCACTGACTGCTGCTATCTTTTTGACGGAAAGCACCTTACCGTTTACTGCATGAACGATGTCCTCACGAGTGCTGACGAGAATATTATCCTCGCCTTTATGGAGTCGGGCTGCACAAAATCGACTGACGACGCCAAATCTCATTATCGTTATGCAATGGCGCACGGCAGAGAGCTGCGCGGTATCGTTAACGACGCGGCTATCTGCGGATATCTGCTCAACACCTCCGCCTCGGACTACACGATAGAAAAGCTCTGTGCGGAGTATGGTGCGCACTACTATTCGGAAAAAGGAGAGCTTGCCGACCTTCTCTCCATGAAAGGTCTTTTCGTAAAGCTCCGCAGCGCTATAGAGTCCGAGGGCATGACGAGCCTGCTCGAAAGCATTGAGCTTCCGCTCACGGAAGTTCTTGCCTCTATGGAGGATATCGGCGTAAGAATAAACAGAAACGGCGTTGAGGAATTCGGTGTATACCTCACCGAGATGATAGAAGAAACGCAGCAGATGATATATGATGAAGCGGGACACGAGTTCAACATCTCCTCCCCCAAGCAGCTCGGCACGGTGCTCTTTGAAGAGCTCGGACTTCCGGCAAAGAAAAAGACCAAAACGGGGTATTCAACAAATGCAGATGTTCTCGAGGAGCTTCGCAGTCAGTCACCTATCGTGGACAATGTCCTGAAATATCGCCAATACACTAAGCTCAACTCGACCTATGTCGTGGGTCTGCTCGACAAGATAGCCCCCGACGGACGTATCCATACATGGTTCCGCCAGACCGAGACCAGAACCGGGCGTATCTCCTCCACCGAGCCGAATATGCAGAATATCCCCGTGAGAACAGAGCTCGGCTCGCAGATGAGAAAATTCTTCGTTGCCAACGAAGGCAAGACCCTCATTGACGCTGACTACAGCCAGATAGAGCTGCGCGTTATGGCTCATCTGTGCGGCGATAAAAACATGATAGCAGCGTTCAGCTCCGGCGAAGATATTCACACCTCGACCGCTGCGCAGGTCTTTGATATGCCGCCCGTTATGGTGACCCCCGAGATGAGAAGCGCTGCGAAAGCTGTGAACTTCGGGATCATCTACGGTATCGGAGCATTCTCACTCTCAAAGGACATCGGCACGAGCGTTGCTCAGGCAAAAAAATATATAAGTGATTACCTTGATAAGTATCCAAAGGTAAACGAGTTCATGGAATCGACCGTCGAAAACGCCTCACGCGACGGCTACGTAACGACTATGTTCGGAAGAAGGCGGCGAATACCTGAGCTGTCATCGTCGAATAAAATGCTTCAGGCAGCCGGCAAGCGTATAGCCATGAATACTCCCGTTCAGGGAACTGCCGCAGACCTCATCAAGATAGCGATGATAAACGTCTACCGTCGCCTAAAAGCCGAGGATCTCGACGCAAAGCTCATTTTACAGGTACACGACGAGCTTATTCTGGAAGCCTCACTCGACTGCGCTCAGCGAGCCTCTGAGATACTCAAGGAGGAAATGCAGGACGTTTATGATATGAGAGTCCCGCTTTCTGTGGACGTTCACACCGGAGATTCGTGGTATGAGGCAAAGGGCTGAGATATGGAGATAAAAAGGATAACGCCCGACCTGCCGCGTTCCGTATTCGAGGTGCTTGCCGCGCTCGACAGGAGCTGTTTCGCAAATGAAAACTGGTCCGCGCAGGACTTCCTCAGCGAGTCAGAAAAACATGGTGGTATAGTTCTTGCGGCGTATATTGATAATGACCTCGCCGGGCTCATTGCGGGATTTACTGCCTCAGACACGGGAGAGATACTGACTGTTGCGGTCTCACCCGAGCATCGCAGAATGGGCATAGCGCGAAGGCTTTTAGAAGAATTTCTTACGCTTCTGCCCGATGAAACCGAGACTATCGCCCTTGAGGTAAGGCAGTCGAACTCCGCAGCTATAGCTCTGTATGAAAGCTTTGGCTTCACTAAAACAGGAGTAAGGCGCAGATTTTACCGCGGCCCTGCCGAGGACGCGGATATTATGGTCAAAAACATATAAAGGAAGATAAAAATGCTTGTTTTAGGAATAGAAAGCTCCTGCGACGAGACCGCCGCAAGCGTTGTTGAGGACTGCCGCACGATACGCTCGTCGGTTATCTCCACTCAGATAGAGGAGCATAAAAAGTACGGGGGAGTAGTCCCCGAGATAGCCTCGCGCCGTCACTGCGAAAACATACTCGGCGTTGTAAGTCAGGCTCTTGACGAGGCAGAGATTTCTCTCGCCGACCTCGACGGTATCGCAGTTACATACGCGCCCGGACTCATCGGAGCGCTTCTTGTGGGAGTCAGCTTCGCAAAGGGTCTTGCCATGTCCGCTGATAAGCCCCTTATTCCCGTCCATCACATCGCGGGACATATCGCCACGAATTACCTCACCCATCCCGAGCTGGAGCCGCCTTATCTGTGTCTTGTGGCAAGCGGAGGTCACAGTCATATCATCGAGGTGCTGAGCTACACGAAATTCCGCGTCATTGGCAGGACCCGTGATGACGCTGCCGGAGAATGCTTTGATAAATGTGCCCGTGCAATGGGGTTCCCCTACCCCGGCGGAGTCCATATCGACCGCGCGGCTCAGTCAGGCGATCCGAACACTTTCAAGCTCCCAAGACCGACTGTTGCCGGAAGCGAATTTGATTTCAGTTTCTCCGGTCTGAAAACGGCAGTCATAAATATGCTCCACAATGCCGAGCAGAAGGGCATAACACTCGATCGAAACGACCTTGCTGCAAGTTTACAGGCAGACATCTCGGCTATCCTCACCGAAAAGACTATCCGTGCGGCACGCTCCCTCGGGTATAAAAAAGTTGCCCTTGCAGGCGGAGTTTCGGCAAATACGGGAGTCCGCACGGCACTTTCGGAAGCGTGCCGACATGAGGGCTTTGAGTTTTTCATGCCGGAAAAAAGTCTCTGCGGAGACAACGGTGCGATGATAGCCTGTCAGGGAAGCTATAACCTCCTCGCGGGTATAACGGCGGACGAAAGCCTGAATGCCGTCGCCACTCTTTCAATGGAGGAGATATGATGAGCTCGACCAACTGCGACACTTGTACAAATTACATCTACGACGAAGATTACGACTGCTATGTCTGCATGGTGAACCTTGACGAGGACGAGATGTACCGCTTTTTGCAGGGCACAAACTACGCCTGCCCGTATTACCGCCTTGACGACGAATACGGCGTTGTAAGGCACCAGAATTGATAGGTATCAGGTGTTAAATTGTAGTTGCGGACGTGTGTCCATCCTTTTTGTGAGGCTCTGCCCCACACCCCGCCAAAGAGGCAGTCGCCTCTTTGGAATCTCATTTCACGCCCACGCTCGCAAGCTCGCTCACTTTGTACGAATCGCAAAGTCGCTCTCCGCTCGTGGGAATAATTATATAGAATAATGTAAGGGTGCACAGTGCTGCCCCTACGAGCCTTTTAAATAATATGTCCCTGTCGCGCCTCTGTCCGTGATCTCTGCGACTTCCGCGCTGTGATCGTTCAAAATGTCCCCCAATACCGTTATTATGCCGCACTCCGGCGATATCCCCTGTGATATCGCTCTGTTTACCATGCCCATGAGAGTCTCCGCGGAAATATCCCGCAGAAGCTCACCGCCGTGCTCCCCGTAAACGACCACACAGGACGGCGAGACTCTCCACTCGTTCATCAGATAAACAAGCCCGTCGCGCACCCCATCTCCGTCCGTTATAACAAGCTCGGTATAACCCGTGAATATCTCCTTTCCGCTTATAAGCTCCGCAGTGCGCTTAGCCGAGGCGATATCCTCTCCGACTGCGGAAACAATATCGCTGTCCTCGCCGTAAAAGGTGAAGGTCAGCGTTTTTTCATTTTCTCCTTCGATAGAAACGGCTCGGAGATAGCTTTTATCGTGAACACGTCCGGAAGCAGCACAGCCTGTAAGAGCTGACGCGCACATCAGAGCCGTTAAAATAAAAACTGCGATCTTTTTCATGCTCCCTCCTATAGTACGCTTGTAAGAACCGGCGTTTCGCTTCTGCATAAAAGCTCCAGCAAATGCTCAAGCTCACTTAGCTCCTCTATAAGATCAGGACTTTCGCTTTCTACAAGATAATCTATTTTGGAGAAGAGCGTCCCTATCTCTGCCAGTCTGTCATATTTTACCAGAATTGCTGCAAATGAACTAAAATCGTCCCACTGAAAGGAAAGCTCGGCAGCAAGCTCTGATGCCTGTGCAGTATTATTGCTTTCAGCGAGCTCCTCCAGCTGTCTTACACCGTCGAGCATAAGTCCGCAGCGCTTATTGACCCATATTCCGGAAAATATACTGATCCCCACAAGCAGGCACAGAATACCTGCGCTTATTTTAACTCTCGTCATTGCTTTCAGCTCCTATCTCTGCAATACACGGCGGATCTCCATTTTTATCGGCAATAAAGCAGCGTCCCGAAGTGTCAGCGGTCATTATCAGCACGTCCTCAAGAGAAAGCCCCTCCCCTGACAGGAGCTTCATTACAAGCTGACGATCTATACCAAGACTATCTGCGGCATTTTCAAGAAATCTCCCTTCTGACACTATCAGCTGGGGAGGATCTGTATTTTCCGCCGTGACGCCGAGATCCTGCCTCCGGGGAGCATCTCTGAGGGGCTTTTTCATTACGGAAATATTACCGGTCGTTTCGACTATTGCAAACTGTATATCATCAAGATCAAAAGCGTCCTTTCCCCTCAGAGCCATGAGAAGATCATCTACAGAAAATCGCAGCTCCCTTAGAGTATGGGTGTCTATTTTTCCGTCACGTATCACTATTTTCGGACTTCCCGAGATCATCTTTCTCAGCTTCGGGAATTTCAGATTCAGCCATGATACTATGACCTCGAAGCATACCAGCGCCAGTATAGGAGTTATCCCTACTATAACAGGTATATTCACGTCCTCTATGGGCAAAGTAGCGATGTTCGAGACCAGTATCGTTATGACGAGCTCGGACGGCTGAAGCTCCCCGAGCTGTCTTTTTCCCATGAGTCTTACTGCGAATATTACAAGGACATAAAGTATCAGCGACCTTATGAGAACAATACTCATTTTATCAGCTCCCTTGATTCAGGTGTGAGGCGATATGATCCTCTGTCTTCAGCCAAACGCCACCCCGGACCGCTCGCCTCATAACTACAACCTATTATTCCGCATTTCTTCGGTAATATTCAGGCAAAAAGAGTGGGACTGCCATAAAAAACGGCAGTCCCGTGTCAAGAGAGATAGTTTATCAGTGAATATCTGAAAAGCCGCCATGAGAGGAGCAGCAGCTTTTCAGGTACTCACGTACCCTTTTGCTTATTTATCTGCAAAATTCTGATTGTATTGCGTATATGCCTTTACAATAAGCTCAGCGCAGAGCTCATCGCCGAGCAGCGCGCTGTTCAGGCAAAGAGCGTATTGATCCTTATCCTGCCATACGCCTCCCGTATTCACATTATAGAAGGTCTCACGGCGCTTATCTGCCTTCTTCATAATAGATTCCGCCTTGTTCTCGGGGATACCGTAATCCTCTATCGCTCTTTTAATGCGATATTCCGGCTCTGCGTAGATATAAACACTGAAGCAGCCCTTATCCTCGAGGATATAATTTCCGCACCTGCCTACAAGCACGAAGCTATCTTCTTTTTCGGCTATCTCGCTGATTATGCGGCTCTCCATGAGAAACACTTTATCCGAAAGAGGAAGGCTATCCTCCATAGTCCTGCCGGGATTTGCGGAAAGGAGCAGCGAATAGAGAAAGCTCGTGGGGACATTTTCCTCCGCAGATTCAAGATAATCCGGCGATATACCGCACTTTTCAGCAGTCATCTCAAGTATCTGTCTGTTATAGCAGCTTATCCCGAGCTTTTCAGCGGCAAGCTTTCCGATGATGCTTCCACCGCTTCCGTACTGACGCTCTATTGTAATAATTGACTTTTTCATCGGAAACTCCCCCAATTAGTGATAATTCATTAATTACAGATTTTACTTACACTAACATTATACCACATTTTGCACATATTTCAAGCAGATTCGCCGATATTATTATCAAAAATGTAAAATTTCTATGTTTCTTACAATTTAGAGCTTGTTCTATTGTGCATTTTTTATACTTCACTCTATCCCCAACAAAATATTTGCCGCACTCTGTCCGGCGACGTTGTGCGGCAAATCCAAAGCATTTCGATTTCTAAGAAGCAAGGAAAATGCATGTGTCTTTAATCCTCCTCGGACATATCGTCCTGCGGAAGCAGCTCTATTATTACCTTTTCTACAGTTTGCTCGTTGACATCGGCTGCGGTCAGGCGGAAAATACCACTGACAGCGGTCTCTCCCGATTCGGGAATATGCTCCATAACGTCTGTGACCCATCCGCCTACCGTGGTATAATCGGTCTGTATCAGCCTTTCGTCAAGGTCGAGCAGCTCTGTAAGCTCACTGATATTCATATCGCCCGCGACCTCATATTTATCAGGCGCAAGCATCATAATGCTGCTGATTATCTCATCGTCCTCGTCATATATCTCGCCGACAAGCTCCTCGATGATATCCTCAAGAGTCACTATTCCTTTAGTTCCGCCGTACTGGTCGGTAACGACCGCAAGATGCACCTTTGAACGCTGCATATCTCGCATAGCCTCGCTGATGAGCTTAGTATCAGCGATATGAGGCACCTCCTGTATAATTGTGCGGATATCGCTTCCGCCCTCTACAAGCATTTTGAAAAACGCCTTGTTAGTGATTATACCTATTATATCGTCGAGACTTTTCTCATATACCGGAAGTCTGGAATACATTTCCGAGCTAAAAAGAGCCTTTATCTCATCGATCGTGGAATTCAGCTCTATGCCGACTATCTTGACCCTCGGAATAAGTATCTCATTGACGCTTATCTCATCGAACTCCAGTGCGCTTTTGACGAGTTCGCTTTCCTGCTCCTCGATAACACCCTGTTCCTCTATCTCGTCTATCATGTATTTGAGCTCATCCTCTGTAACGCTCGGAGTCTGTGAACTGTCTTTTGAAACAAGAGATGAAAGTCTGTTGAGCAGCCAGACTATAGGCTTGAATATTGCTACAACAGCAGAAATAGGCGAAGCAAAGGCAAGGGCAAGCGTCTCTGCATTCCTCTTGGCATAGGATTTCGGCAGGACTTCACAGAAAACAAGCACCAGCACCGTTATAACTATAGTAGATACCAACGCGCCGTTGCTTCCCACCAATGAAATAAAAATAAGAGTGCTAACTGATGAAGTAGCGATGTTGACTATATTGTTTCCGATAAGCACCGCCGTCAGCACCTCGTCAAACCGGTCGGCAAGCCGCAGAGCCTTTGCAGCCTTCCTGTTCCCCTGAGCCTCATAATTTTTCAGCCTTAGCCTGTTGACGCTCGAATAAGCTGTCTCTGCACTTGAAAAGAGCGCAGAAAATATCATCATCATTATGACGAATAGTATTTTCCATATGTCTGAGTTATCCATAATTAACCTTTCTTTTGGAAATTAAAATATGAGCATTATAGAGTATTTTAACATATTTTTTACTGTAATGCAAGTGTTTTCTCCCCTTAAATAAAAGAAAAGGAAATTTCACTCAGTGCCTGTTGCTTTTTTTTCAATAATGTGTTATACTAAATATGTGTGAAGCGCATTTTATATGTGCAAATAACATTACGGAGGTGCATTATGAGTTCCGACCCTTATGGGAATTTAATCAGAATATCCCCCTACCAGGCGAAGGCTCTGTATGCTGCCATGCTTTCGCCGTAAATCCCGGCGAAAGGAGCGTTCCGCCGCATCTCACTGCGGCGTATGACACAATATGATAAAATACTATATTTCTGAAAACGGCTCACTTTGCGAAGTTCAGCAGCCATCTGCCGGCTGCTGGATATCAGTTGTAGAGCCTACTCCGCAGGAAGTCAGAGAGCTCGTAGAAGTTTATGGGCTCGACAGCGGCTTTGTTAAGTCATCTCTCGATGAGGAGGAATCGTCCCGTATCGAACGCGAGGACGACCAGACCCTTGTTATCATCGATACCCCTGTTTCCTCCATTGACGAGGATCAGACCAAAAACTTCTATACACAGCCTGTCGGCATTATAATCACCGACGACTATGTGTTCACTATATCAATAAAGGAAACTCAGATCATCAATGAAGCAATGCTCGGAAGCATAAGGAATCTGCGCCCGAGCTTCAAAACAAGATTCGTTCTTCAGCTGCTTCTGAGGATAGCAGCGCTGTTCCTGACATACCTCAAACAGATAGATAAGATATCATCTGCTGCCGAACAGCAGCTCCATGACGCAATGAAAAACGAGCTCCTCATGCAGCTCCTTGCGCTTGAAAAATCTCTGGTATATTTCTCCACCTCTCTCAAGGCAAACGAAGCGACTATCGAGAAGATATTCCGAGGCAGAGTTATCAAGCTCTACGACGAGGATCAGGATCTTCTCGAGGACGTGCTCATTGAGATGAAACAGGCAATAGAGATGTCAAGTATATATACCGGCATCCTATCCAGCATGATGGACGGATTTTCATCAATAATATCAAATAATCTGAATATTGTCATGTGGCGATTGACTATCGTCACTATAATTCTCGAGATACCAAACATTATCTTCGCTTTCTACGGTATAAACACGGTAGACCTGCCTATGCCGTATACATGGTTCTCGATAGCTCTGACCGTCTTCCTTACAGGTATAACAACGTTTATACTGCTTAAATGGAAGAAAAAATGACCCGAAAACAGTTCCGTTTTCGTATAGCAACTAAAAAATAAAATTTTCTCCTTAACTATTGATTTTTTCATTTTCCTGTGATATAATGTCAGTATTGTATTATATCCCCATAGGGGAGTAGTAACAAGGAGGAAAATTTAATATGAAAACAAAGTTCAACACCAGATCCATGGTATTGCTGGGCTTATTGACCGCCATTGTCGTGGTATTCTCGCTCACACCCATAGGATCGATCCCCGTCGGACCGCTCGTCATCACGCTGAACATTATCCCTATTGCCATTGCGGCGATAGCCCTCGGACCCATAGGTGGAGCCATCATGGGAGCCATTTTCGGTATATTCAGCTTTTTACAGTGCTTCGGCATCGGAGTCCTCAGTACAATGGGAGCTGCTACACTTGAGATAAGCCCTGTGCTTACCTTTATCCAGCGAGTTATCCCGCGTACTCTTGACGGCTTCCTTGTAGGACTGATATTCCTTGGGATATCAAAACTCAAAAGCCTGCGAGCTTATTACATTATCACAGGCATAGTTACGGGAGCCTTCTCTCTGGCACTGTTCCTCTCGGTAATGCTGCTGATCTGCTATGACAAAAACGGCAAGTACAGCATGAACGAGAAAATGTACAGTCTCATGACCTCGCACGGATTGATCGCTTATATCTGCATTTGCATATTCCTGCTGGGCTTCACGATAGGTTACATGATAGTAAGCAGCAAAAAGCTTACCAAACTGCAGGTAGCCTGTGCTATATCGGGATTCTCAGCGGCAATACTTAACACTATTTTCTTCATGTCTGCGCTGGTGCTGCTTTTCGGCAACACAGATTATATGCAGGAGAAAATGGCGGGTCGCAACCCACTGCTCTATATAGTCGTTTCGGTCGGTATCAACGCGCTGTTTGAAATGGTTCTTTCGACCGTGCTCACAACGTTCATCGGCAACGCTCTTTTCAAAGCGAAGCTGATACAGACTCCGGAAAATTTAAAGGACTAAAGATCAAAGCCTTTCTCACATATGAGAAAGGCTTTGTATATAGATTGTATTTAATAAAAATATTTATTAGTTTGACGATAATCGAAAAAAAGTAAAGAAAATTTCAATTACCCATGAAATAGAATAGGATATATTTTTTATATTCCCCTCTAAAGCATACGTATAATTCAGTTCATTTATCTTCTCTTCAAGCTGTTCATGAACTTCGTTTAAATAAATATCTGTTTGTATTTGTGAGTCATTTTCTTCAGCAGTAGCGACAACATCATCTTGTACAGTAGAATCTACACCAAGAGATACAAAATTAACGTTATATTTTTCAGCATAAGATTGAGCAGTTGAATTATCACAACCATAAATAGTACCGTAAAAATACTTTTTTTCCATCCAACTATCATATTCATTATATATTATTTCAGAATCATATAATTCACACGCAGGATTAAGTATATAAACTGCTCTGAGATTTTTACAATCGGCAAAAGCGTAGTTAGCTATACTCTTAACGGATGAGGGTATTGTTATCGATGTAAGACCTGTACATAGATAAAACGCACTATTGCCTATATCCGTAACAGAATCTGGGATTGTTATTGATTTAAGACTTGCACAACAAGAAAATGTATATCCTTTAATTCTAGTAATACTATCGGGTATTATTATTGATTCAATGTAAATTGTCCCCCAAAAAGTAGACAGTAAAAATGCACCCACCCTGTAATCAATGAAGCGCAGGTAACTGTTATTGAGGGAATCCCAATTTGCAGACAGTGAATCTGCATCGTGGACACTGAAAATGCCTTGCAAATTCTCATGAGATGATATATAATTATCATGTAGGAGGAAAGGCAATGAACCCTGGATTATTCACAGGAGAGCAGATAAAAGCTCTCAGAGAAAACCCGTTTACGGATTTTGTCAGTGTGACTACGATACGATTCACAGTCGAATTCAAAGAAATGTTTGTTGCTGCGATGGACAGCGGCAAGACGATAAGAAATATCTTTCGTGATTCCGGTTATTATCCTGATGTTCTGGGCAGAGAACGCATGAAAAGCTTTGCCCACAGAGTGCGTAAGGAACATCGAAAAAACGGTGGATTTCACAATGGTTACAAGGAAAGGAAACAGCATCCGGATCTCGCTGATTATGCTTCTATGCCGCAGGAGGAAGCGATCCTTCGTATGCAGAACGAGATACTCTATCTGCATCAGGAGCTTGACTTCATAAAAAAAATTATCGAGCTGGACAGAAAGGGAGAGCAGAAGCCATGATCAAAAAATTCTACCACTGTGAAATTTGAACTTATCAGTCAGATGCTCGCTGATGAAAATAATGTCATGTCAGTCACTGAACTGTGCCGTATTGCAGGCGTTTCCCGTTCCGGTTATTATCGCTGGGTAGATGCCGCACCGGTCAGAAATGCCCGTGAAAATACTGACAGAGCAGATTTTGAGCTGATACTTGCTGCATATCATAAACGTGGATATACAAAAGGTGCAAGAGGTATCTATATGTGCCTTATCCACATGGATCCCCCTGTTGTTATGAATCTCAAAAAGATCCGACGGCTAATGGAGAAATACAGTCTGAAGTGTCCGGTGCGTAAAGCAAATCCCTATCGCAGAATGGCGAAAGCTATAAAGACAAATCATGTAGCTCAATACTTGCTCGACAGAAAATTCACAGAATTCGGACCTCGGATGGTTCTGCTGACTGACATCACATATCTTCCGTATAATGGAACTTTTGCGTTCTTGTCAACAATACTGGACGCATTCACCAGACAGGTTCTTGCCTATGTTCTGAGCGATTCTCTTGAGGTCGATTTTGTGCTTGAAACTGTTGATCAGCTTGTTGAAAAGCACGGGATCTCGCTGAAAACAGAAACGCTGATCAACAGTGACCAGGGAAGTCATTACACGTCATGCAGCTTTATTCAGCTCATAAAAGACAAGGGGCTGAGGCAGTCCATGTCACATAGAGGAAACTGCTGGGACAATGCTCCACAGGAAAGCTTTTTCGGTCATATGAAAGATCACATAAAAACGAAACTGAACGGTTGTACAGAGTACGGTCAGGTAAAAGAGATTATTGACGATTATATTGACTACTACAATCGTGAGCGTTATCAATGGCAGTTAGCAAAGCTTTCACCTGACGAATTCTATGAGTTTATCACAACAGGTATCTATCCGCTTCCGATACCCAATGCACCCGCAGCAGAAAAATATTTAAACGCTGATACTTCAAAAGACATCAGTTAAAAACAAGATCACAAAAAGCGACCGCCACCCTTGACTGAACCTGAAAGAAATGCTTTGAAGTCGTTGCCGACGGTGACGAACTCAAGAACAGCTTATATAGTTCACCGTCGGGTCAGCCATTGTAGCATTTCTTTCAGAACCCGTCAAGGGCAAGCCGCCTGCGGCGGTGGCTGGTTTTGCCTCTGGTTCGGAATCTAAGAACAGCATATCTATCATGAGCAATTGCATCAGGCAGGGTTCATTTTATCTGTCCATGGTTGCAAAATTTTGTCCACGGTTTGGGGTACACTTTAATGTTTTCACAATGAGAAAATGCACCTTCGCTCATGCTTGTAACCGAATTTGGGATAGTAACATCTCCAATACAAGTTTCAGCATCTATTAAAATGCCATTAACAATTACCAGAGGATTTTCAGCCTGTCTATTTTTAAGCCACTTTGTAGCTCTAAATGCGTAACTACCTATACTTATAATTGAATCAGGTAATGTTATTTGTGTAAGATTTTCACAATATTCAAACGCACCATCGCCTATGGTTTTTACTGAATCTGTCATTGTTACTGATGTGATGTTTCTACACTCATAAAATAATTCTTTACCTATATTTGTAATACCATGAGATATATAAACTGTTTTAATATCACTATTATAGCTAAATGGTGATTGAGTATCCCATATAGAATAATCGAATATAGCCCCAGTACCACTTATGGTAAGTGTGCCCTCGTCATCGAGAGTCCATGTGATGTTTTCGCCGCATTCGCCCGAGGTAGTCTCCGCACTCGCAGTTATCGCCATATCGGGCACAAGTTCGCCAACGATCGGCAAAGCTCCGCCAATAATACAGAGGGAAAGTGCTACCGCAATTATTTTTTTCATCATAATTCCTCCTTTTCAACACTCCAACAGTTGATTGTTTAGTAAATTATAACAAAAAACGTCAAGTTTTCTATGGATAATCATGACAATTTCCGCGATATGACTAAAATTCTGTGGCGATTTGGGTAGAAATACACAAAAAAGTCCGCACCCTTTCAGGTACGGACTCTTGTAAGTAACTTATTAAAATTACTTGATCTCGATAGTAGCGCCAGCCTCTTCAAACTTAGCCTTGAGCTCATTAGCCTCTGCCTCGGAAACGCCTTCCTTGATAGCCTTAGGAGCAGACTCAACTACTTCCTTAGCCTCCTTAAGACCAAGACCGAGAACCTCCTTAGCAACCTTGATAACAGCCATCTTAGCGTCACCGAAGGAAGCAAGAACTACGTCGAACTCTGTCTTAGCAGCCTCTGCGCCGCCTGCTGCACCGCCTGCTGCGGGAGCTGCTGCGATTGCAGCTGTTACACCGAACTCCTCCTGGATAGCATCTACGAGCTCGGAAAGCTCAAGAACGGAAAGAGTCTTGATATCTTCAACAAATTTTGTGATCTTCTCTGAAGCCATGATAATTTTCTCCTTTATAAAATATTTTTAATCATGCGGAGAGCCGCTCCGCCGCGGTTTTAAGCCGATAGGGCTGCATTATGCAGCTTCCTCCTCCGACTTCTTGTCTGCAACAGCCTGAAGAGTTGCAGCGAGCTTCTGCAGGGGACCCTGGAGAGAGCCAACGAGCTGAGCGAGCAGCACGTCCTTTGAAGGGATCTTGGAAAGAGCAATAACTCCTGCCTGATCGTATACCTCGCCCTCAACGTAGCCTGCCTTGAGATTGAACTTCTCATCGCCTGCCTTCTCAGCGAACTTACCGAGAACTCTTGCAGGAGCGGTCTGGTCGTCATTTGAGAGAGCGATAGCGGTAGTACCGTTAAGAGCCTCCTCAAAGCCTTCTATACCGCAGTTTTTGAAAGCACGGAGAAGAAGTGTGTTCTTCTCTACAAAGTAGTTGACGTTAGCCTCGCGGAGCTCTCTTCTGAGCTTAGTATCCTCCTCAACGGTGATACCCTTATAGTCAACGAGAACGCCTGAAACAGAATTATTGATGAGTTCTGTAAGCTGGTCTACCTTAGCTTTCTTTGCTTCGAGTACAGCATTGCTTGGCATTGTGTATTCACCTCCGAATATTTTGTTATCGTATCCGAAAGCAACAAAAAAGTCCTTATCCGACAGCACGGAAAGGACAATAAGTTATCATAAAACTTGATTGCTATTCCTCGGCGGGGCTTACAGACCTTTCGGTAATGCCTGCTGTCTTTAGAATACGATATTTACTGTGAATTTCACAGCTTGATTATTATATCACACATTTTTCTGTTTGTCAAGCATTTTTGCGATTTATTTTTAACGTCCGGCAAGAAGCGGAATATCGCCTCTTGCCGGTGAATGCTATTTATTCAGCAGAAACCTGCTTATGCCGACGAGATCTGCAACGGTATATGCTCCGTCTGCAGATATAAGGTGCCTTCTCATCATAGCCATGTCGGAGCTGTTGACAGAACCGTTCCTGTCAACGTCCCAGCTCATGTATGAAGCCGAATATCCATAGAATGCGAGCTCGTTGAGGTCGCCGCCCTGCTTCACTATCTTAACGCAGTCAGTCGGCTCATTCGGAGCTGTAAGCGTAACGGCACGATACATATATCCCCCGAGGTCGCTCGACCATAGCAGCTCGTCGGTGTAAGCATTGTATACGCTTATGCCGCCCGTTCCGTAGGTATCGTAGACCGCGAATCCCGTCAGTGCCACAGGCTTGTCGAAGAACGCAAATGCCGTTATTCCCGAGCCGGTAACATTGGTCTGAGGAGTGTTCAGTCCCGAGGTATCGCTGTATATTGACGGAGACGGCATTGTGTCCTGCTCATCTAACATGCGGTAGAACTGATTCAGAGTCGAATTATCGGGAGCTGTGCCCGAGGCGGAAATGCCGTCTGCGCGGTTGTCGGTAAGTGATATGACCGAAGGAGTGAACAGCAGATATCTGTCGCCAACGTATATCTTTTCACGTTCCGAAAGCGTGATGTACACGGGAGTTTCGCTGACGTCAACAGTTACCGTATCTCCACTTATATCAAGAACAGAGGTATCCCCGCCAAAGCTATCCGAGGGAGCGGTTATGTATGCATGAGCCGCTCCTCCGGCAGAGAGCTTATAATCATTTACGGTCTTGCCTTCATTTGTAGGCGACCACACTGCCTTAATGATATCACCGTTTGACCTGTCCTTGAAGGTCATCATGCTCACGCCATTTTCAGTGGATTCGCTGACAAGATCAGCGTTCTTCAATACGCTCGTCATGCACGAAAGATAATACCACGCCTGTTTTTTGCTCCATTCACCCTTACCTGTAACGAGTCCGGAGTTATAATAAATTCCCTCGCCCTCGTCGCGCAGCTGGAACTTTGTTATGCGGTCAACGCCTCCAGCCATTGCAGAGAGATACGTCCTCGCGACACGCTGTGCATAGCGCAGCTGATAGGTCTCGTTTTCGTGGTCGTCAACTCCCTCGACCTCGCAGTCGGACATGGGTATTTCAAACTCCGATATCCACAGCTCCGCGCCCGGAGCGTTATTGTCTATCCAATCCTTGAGCTCGGCTATCCTGCTGCGGAAGCTGCTGTCCTCGACGCAGTAGTCGTCGGGACCAAGGTGGACGTTTATGATATCCACGGCGAATTTTCCGTCTTTGCGGTTGTAGTCGAACCACAGCTTCATTTCATCAAGATACTGTATTATCGAAGCACTTGGCGTGAGAAGTCCGCCCACAGCAAGCTTGAAAGTGGGGTCTGCGGTCTTTACGCCCGCGTTGGGTATAGTACCCTCATGACCGTCGTAATCGGCGGAGCACATCGCCGCGAGCTCATACGGAGTGAAATAGCTCGCCTTGCCCGACCACGTCTTGTTCGGCTCGTTGCAATTTTCGAGCGCGGTAAGCAGTCCCATGCCGACCTTTGCCTCCTGAGCGTCGGTGATATTGAGGGTGGATATATCTATATCGCTGTTGCTGCCGTAGCGCGCCGCCACCTGATACATAGCCTGCGCATGGACTGCATAACTCGACGGGTCAAGTGTATCCGCGCCGCTTTCCACAGGTATCTCGGGGGCGGAGGTTCCGCCCGATATCACGGTACTGCCGCCCTGAAAACACGGTATTATGCTGATATCCTGCTCTTTCATCGCGGTGTAGAAGCTGTCCATATCGCCCCATGTTCCCTGAGTGAACTTCACCTTGCCGCTGCTGTCGAGCAGCCAGCTGAAATTGTGGTACTCTCGGACGTTTCCTGCTGCCATTATCGCGGTCATTGGGTCGTCGATAAATGCGTTGAAGCCCGCGGACTGCCCCGCCGTGAGGTCAGAGGCAGCGGACGACGGCTTGGCTGAGGTCTTTGCCTTCTGAGCAGCTGTGAGCTCGCTCTCCTTGTAGCCGTATATCGCAAGCTCGCTGACTCCGCTGTCGCAGTAATCCGAGCTGAAATGCAGATAGCGCGTCGGCTGAGGGTCATCGAATTTTATCGCCCTCCACGACATATAATAATCCATGGTCTGCTCGGCGACGGTATGCCATGCGAAGGGCTCCCCGTCAGAGATGGTCCACACGGGAGTTCCGTTGGTATCGAGGAGAGCAATGCCTGTTATCACGTAATTTGCCCCGAAGTCGATGTAAAACGAGGCTGCTCCGTACTCGGTCTGCTGATTGGGAGTCCAGTTAGAGCGGGAGGTTGCAGTAAAGGTCTCGCTGTCAACACTCATGCTGTCGATCGAGGCAGGCACCTTGTCCTGATCGTCAAAGAGATATGAAACGTCCCTGAGGTAGCTCGCACCGAGGTAGACGAGGTTCTCCTCACGCACGGTAAACTGCGTTATATCGAGTAGCTGCGCGGTCTTGTCCTCTGCCGAGAGTGCTGTGAAGGAGCTTGCACACGAGAGCGACACGGCTGCTGCGGCTGCGGCTGCAATGAAATTTTTTACTGTCATTGTTATCCCTCCGATAAATTATGTCACATATTATTATAGCACAAATCAACATAATTTTCAATATGCAGATCAAAACTTCATAAAGAATACACAATCAAACTCGCAAGCGCTGTGCAATCCCCTCTTGCAGCACAATTGTGATACTCCCATTTATTGCGGAATTATGCGGAAAGCATTGACAAAGTGCGGTGCAGATGATATAATTTATTCATAATTATAACCGATGTGCCGTCTGCACTGCGGCACACAAAGGAGAGGGAATCATTATGAAAAAACATGCAAGGAGGACGACTGCGGGACTTATGAGCTTTGCTCTGATGCTTACCTCAGCAAGCCTTTCGGCTATGCCTACTGCCGCCGAAAGCGGCGTCAGCATCAACGAGGTCTGCCCAAAGAACACGACCTATGCCGCTCCCGACGGAGGTCTCTACGATTGGATAGAGCTCTACAATGCCTCGTCAAGCGCAGAGGATATCAGCGGATGGGGACTTTCAGACAAATCCACCAAGCCATATAGGTACACCTTCCCAAGCGGAACTGTTATAGCCCCAGGTCAGCGCCTCGTCATATTCTGTGACAGCACCGCAGGTGCCTCCGACACCTCTATAGCTCCGTTCGGACTTTCAACGAGCGGCGAGACACTTACTCTCACCGACAGCTCCGGGGCTACCGTTTCGCAGATAACCTTCGGCGCAATGGCTTCCGATACGTCCTACGGTCAGTATCCCGACGGCAGCGGAGAGTTCTATACACTCAGCTGCACACCCGATTCGGCAAATTCCGCCCCCGAGGGTGCCAATGCAGTGAGGACTCCCGAATTTTCACAGGACAGCGGCTTCTACACAAGCGGCTTCTCGCTCACCCTGACCGCTCCCGAGGGCACTACGGTCTACTACACGACTGACGGCAGTGACCCAACGTCTGAATCTACTCCCTACACCTCGCCGATAACCGTTCGGGATATGTCCGATACCGAGAATGTACTCAGTGCAAGAACGGATATCAGCGCGAGCAGCGTAAGTGCTCCGTCGGAAAAAGTAGATAAGGCGGCAATTGTACGCGCGGTCGCCGTGGATTCCGAGGGCAGAGTAAGTGATATCATCACAAAGACCTATTTCATCGGCAAAACAGCCTCCTCCTACTATCAGGACATGAAGGTCGTTTCGATAGTCACCGACCCCGATAATCTGTTCGACTATGAGACAGGTATATACGTCAAGGGCAAGGTCTACGACGACGAGAACGGCAGCAGCGGAGGCGGCTGGGGCTGGGGTTGGGGCAACATGAAAAACCCCTGGGAAATGGAAGCCAACTACACCCAGAAAGGCAGAGAATGGGAGCGCGAGGCTACCCTTGAAATGTTCAATAACGGCACGAGAGTCATCTCGCAGAACGTCGGTATCCGCATAAAGGGCGCTGCATCGCGTTCGGCGGCACAGAAGAGCTTCAACGTCTACGCCCGCAAGGATTACGGCACGGCAGAGTTCACCTATGACCTCTATGAGGCTACTGCAACAAAGGCGAAAAACGGAAAGGTCATAGATACCTTCGACGCTTTCACGCTCCGCAACGGCGGAAACGACAACGGCTATGCATATTTCCGCGACAGCATAAATCAACAGCTTGTCGCCGACCGTGACTTCGCTTCTCAGGCTACGAGCGAGTGTGTGGTCTTCATTGACGGCGAGTTCTGGGGAATGTACCAGATAACCGAGCGTGTAAGCGACGATTACATAAAATCCCACTATGGTATAAAAAAGAGCGACGTTGTGATAATCAAAAACAAGCAGCTTGAGGAAGGAACGGATCAGGATCTTGCCGACTGGAATGATCTTACGTCATTCTGCGCCTCGTCCGACATGAGCAGTGAGGCTAACTATGCCCGCTTCACGCAGGCAGTGGACGTGCAGAGCTACATCGACTACTTCGCAGCACAGATATACTGGAACAATACCGACTGGCCCGAGAACAACTTCGCTGTATGGCGCTCCGCTTCCGTTGACGAGGATAACGATTACGCGGACGGCAAGTGGAGAATGTTCATGTTCGATACCGAGTACGCGACGGGTCTCTACGACGATAACCGCACTCAGGCAAGCTCGGACAGCTTCTCGCGCATATCTCAGAACACAGACGACGTAAGCCGTATGTTCACCAATTTGCTTCAAAACACTCAGTTCCGCGAGCAGTTTGAACTGACGTTCATGGATCTTGCAAATTATAATTTTGACAGTGCCAAAGCAGATAGGATAATCAATGAGTTCGCCACCACATACAGCAGGCAGGCGCTCGATACCTACAAGCGTTTCAATTCCGACAGCTACAATAAATACGGCTCGGATAATTTCGCTTCCGAACTCGCGAAGGTTTCCTCCTACTATTCAAGCCGCTACAGCACAGCGGCTCAGCAGTTAAGAAGTGCGCTCAGTCTCGGTGGAGACCTCAGAACTGTTACCGTTGAGAACGACGGCAGCAAGGGCAGCATTTCGCTCAACACTCTAAACCTCGACGATTCACTTTCAAGCTGGAGCGGAAAATACTACTCCGATTACAAGGTGACCATCACAGCCGTACCAAAGAGCGGTGCGTACTTCTCGCACTGGGAGGTAAACGGTGCGCAGCTGACTCAGGAGGAGCTTTACTCCCCGACTGTAAGCATCGAGCTCGGCAGTGATGTTACTGTACGAGCAATCTATGGTGAGGGGCTCTTAAAGGGAGACTATAACGCCGACGGTATGGTAAATGTCTCTGACCTCGTACTGCTTCAGGAATTTGTGCTCGGCAAGAACGTGACCATAGCCGATACGGACATGATAGATGACGGAAAGACAAATTCCCTTGATATTGCGGCATTGAGAAGATCTATTTTAAGTAAATAATCAGGGCAGCTCTTGCTGCCGCCTGCGGGAATCATATCAATGTGCAGGGGCGGATGTCCACATCCGCCCCTGCACCTGACACCAACGACCTGAATGGAGGTAATTTATGAAAGTTTTAATGCTCAACGGAAGTCCGCGCGCAGGCGGAAATACCGACATCGCCCTCGCGGAAATGACGAAGATATTCAACGCGGAAGGTATCGAGGCGGAGACAGTCCGCGTCGGCAATAAGGACATTCGCGGCTGTATCGCGTGCAGAAGCTGCTTTGAAAAAGGTAAATGCGTCTTTGACGATATAGTCAACGAGCTTGCACCAAAATTCGAGGAGTGCGACGGATTCGTTGCGGCGACTCCCGTGTATTATGCTTCTGCAAACGCAACGCTCATTGCCTGTCTTGACAGGCTGTTCTACAGCACTCATTTCGACAAGTCGATGAAGGTAGGCGCGGGCGTAGTCTGTGCGAGGCGCGGCGGCTGCTCCGCGACCTTTGACGAGCTCAACAAATACTTCACTATCTGCGGTATGCCGATAGCTTCGAGCCAGTACTGGAACAGCATTCACGGCAGAGAAAAGGGCGAAGCTTCGCAGGACGAGGAGGGCTTGCAGACTATGCGTACTCTTGCGCGCAACATGACCTTCCTTATGAGAAGCATTGCGCTCGGCAAGGAAAAATACGGTCTTCCCGAGGCTGAGGATGAGCATAAGTTCACGAATTTTATCAGATAAAAGAGAGATACCGCGGAAATATTTCCGCGAAATAAAAACGAGAGGGAAAGTTTTAACATGATGAATATCGCAGTAGCACAGTCGGGCGGTCCGACCTGTGCGATAAACGCTTCGCTTGTGGGAGTTTTCCGCGAAGCACTGAAAAATCCGACAATAGACGCAATTTTCGGCTCCGTAAACGGTATTGAGGGTATCATAGGCAACCACCTTGTAGATCTGAAATCCATGATACTTACTAACGACGATATGGAGCTCCTGCGCCAGACGCCTTCAACCGTACTGGGCTCATGCCGCTATAAGCTCCCCGATCATCACAGCGATGAAACGGTCTACAAAAAAATCGCCAACACACTGAAACAGCGCAATATAGGAGCATTCTTCTATATAGGCGGAAACGATTCAATGGACACCGTAAATAAGCTATCCGAATATTTCCAATCTATTGAACTCGATATCAAGGTCATCGGCATACCCAAAACCATAGATAACGATCTGTGTATAACCGATCACACTCCCGGTTTTGGTTCGGCAGCAAAATACGTTGCCGCGACCATGCGCGAGATAACGCGCGACAGTACCGTTTACAGCATACCTTCCGTCACGATAGTCGAGATAATGGGCAGACACGCCGGCTGGCTCACTGCTTCGAGCGCAGTCCTTCATGCAATGGGCGAGACCGCTCCTCACCTTGTTTATGTGCCTGAGGCTGAGTTTTCTCCTGAAAGCTTCCTGCGTGATGTTCGTCAGGAAATGTCCAAGCATAAGGCTGTGATAGTCGCAGTATCCGAGGGGATCGAGGTTCCGGAGGGTGTTCAGTCGGGCTGTGTGGATAATTTCGGTCACAAATATCTTTCCGGCATAGGCAAGTACCTTGAGGGACTTGTGCGCGGCGAGATAGGCTGCAAGGTGCGCTCCATCGAGCTGAACGTGATGCAGCGCTGCTCATCGCATTTGTGCTCAAAGACCGATATCGACGAATCCGAGGCTATAGGTGCAGCCGGAGTACGCTGTGCTCTTGCAGGTGAGACCGGCAAAGTAATGGTCTTTCGCCGGGCAGCAGATGTTCCGTACACTATCGTGATCGAAACTGCGGATTCCGCCGACATCGCCAATCTCGAAAAATTCCTCCCCGAAAAATACATCAACGCCGCAGGCAACAATATCCGCGATCATGCTCTTTCATATTTCCTGCCTCTCATACAGGGCGAGCTGAACCTCGTCATGGAGCACGGTGTACCAAAGCATTTCGCGATACATGAATCTCTATTGAAATAGTAATTAAGGGCGACCAAAAGGTCGCCCTGCAACTTTTTACAGCAAACAATTAATTAAAATAGTCATACACAAGTGCCGAAAGAGCAGTGACATCATCTTCATTGTCCCATGCAGAACCGCTCGGGGCAGAGCTCATCACTACAAGGATATAGTCACATTCATAGGAGTAAATTATTGCCGCATCGTGGCAGACCTCGTCTGTCTCACCGGTCTTGTTGGCTGTAACTATCCCATCCGGTACACCGGCAGGTATCTTCTGGGTATATTTCTGCGCTTTCAGGAGTTCAAGCATCTTTGCGGAATATTCCTCAGATACGCATTCGCCGAGGTAGACCTCCTCAAGAAAATGTCCAACGTCCTCTACTGAGGTATAATTCGTTCCGTTATTTATGTATATCTGAAGTCCCTTTGAATTGCTCGCAGGCTGAAGACCGTGCTCAACGTAGGTATCGTCATAGCCGTTATCCTTGCACCATTCCGTAGTGTACTGAAGCCCGATAAGCCTTACTATGGAGTTGAATGCCTCATTGCTGCTTACCTCGATCATTTTTTCGAGGTTATCAATTATATCCTCTTCCTTTATCTCGCCGGACTGCACTTTGGAATATGCAGCTCCCATAGCGAAAAGCTTGATAAGGCTGGCAGCATATACCATTTTATTATTTACGCTCGTACTTCTGCCCGTTCGGAGATTTTTGACATAAACCGACCATTCTCCTTTATATCCTCTCACTGCTTCATTTATTTGCTTTTCAAGTTCAGAAAGGTCGTCCGGCGGCTCGGTAGCCGGCTCTGTTGTCGTCTCTGCTTCAGTAGTAGGCTCGACAGTGGCAGTAGTCTGCACAGTGCTCACGCCGGTCGCAGCTGCCGGAACCGCCGGGGCTTCCGGTCTGATATTGCGGTCAAGTCCGATCGTTGAATCCGCACACGAGCATACGACCGCAGAAGCTATAAGAACTGCTGCCGCACAGGCAGTTATTTTCTTTTTTCTGATAGCGCTCACCTCCCGGGTGCGTATGTCTTATCACGACATAATTTCAATAACAATATGTATTATAACATAACTCATGGAATAAATCAACTTACGAAATTCTGGTTTTCAGACAGTATAAGAATTCATGAGTCAGCCTTTGAAGTGTTGTATTTTCCTGAACGAGTCATCAATAATGCCCCTTATGGCAGCTTCACTCTTCTCAAATATATCGAGCTGAGCCATAAGCTCCAGAGCTCGCAGGCGGCACTGCTGCGGAGTTTTGCCGCAAAAATACGGTTTTTCACTGTAGAGGTCGGTCAGATATCTGACCGCGAGCTCTCCGACGGCATAGAGGATACCGCAGTAAAGGGATTCCTCCTCGGCAGCGGCAAGAACTCCGCCCAGTCCCTCCGCAAAGCCCTCTGTGACTTTTTTAATCCTCGATATATCCGCAGGCAGCCCGCTTACAGAGCGTATCATGTCGCCGAAATCGAACGCTGCATATCCCTCCATGGAAGTATCGAGGTCAATGACAGTATACCGCTCTCCTATTATGACATTATCTGCTTTGGCATCGCCGTGAATATTCCGCTTGGGAACTGACCCGAAAGCCTTTGAAAGCCTCTCTCCGAGTGTCCACAAGCGCAACATCAAAGCTCTGTCAGCTCTGCCGCCTGAGAGCAGCTCCAGACGTGAAAAATACGCTGTATAGTCGTGGAAATGCTCTATCGGCTCGGTGAGCTTTACGTCCTCGATAATACGAAGGAAAGCGCCGAAAGCCGTTCCGATGAGGCTGGCGTCATCTGCTTGCGGAGACTGCTCCGACCCGATATACTCGTACATTCGCCACACCTCGCCGCCGACGGTAACGTAATTCTGCGCGTTCGCCGTCAGATAGTGCGGAATGCGCACAGCTTCTTCCGATAGCGCAAAGGCGGCTTCGATACGGCTTATATTCTCCATGACCTCCTGCGGTCTGTGGAACACCTCACGGTTCAGAGATTGCAGGATATAGCGCTTTCCTCCGCACGAGGCAAGAAATGTGCGATTGATGTGACCGCTTTTAAGCTCTGTCAGGGATCCGGGCAGCGAAAGCCCGAAAAGCACAGGTATCCTTTCTGTATCCATAATATCACACCTTCCTTAAAGCTTCCTTAAATGCAAATGAGCCGGATCTGAGTCCGGCTCTGCAGCATCAGTTTTTCAGGCTCTGCATCGGCGCGGGGATACGTCCGCCGCGGTTGATGAACTTTGCAGGCGACTTCTCCCTCACGGGCATTACAGGTCCGCTTCCGAGGAGACCGCCAAATTCGAGGGTCTCACCCTCCTTCTTGCCGACAGCCGGGATAAGGCGGACTGCCGTCGTCTTGGAATTGACCATTCCGATAGCAGCCTCGTCAGCGATAATTGCGGAAATAGTCTCGGGAGTGATATCCCCCGGAACAACTATCATATCCAGTCCGACCGAGCAGACTGCGGTCATCGCTTCGAGTTTCTCAAGGCTGAGGACGCCTGCCATCGCAGCGTCTATCATACCCGCGTCCTCGGATACGGGAATGAAAGCGCCTGAAAGTCCTCCGACGGTAGATGAAGCCATGACGCCTCCCTTCTTCACCGCATCGTTGAGCATTGCAAGGCAGGCAGTAGTTCCGTGAGTACCGCACATTTCAAGGCCCATCTCCTCAAGGATATGCGCAACACTGTCTCCGATAGCGGGAGTAGGCGCGAGTGAGAGGTCCACGATCCCGAACGGCACGCCGAGCAGCTCAGAGGCTCTTGCACCGACAAGCTGACCCATTCTCGTTATCTTGAAAGCCGTTTTCTTTATCACGTCGGCTATCTCATTTATAGAGGCATCAGGGTACTTAGTAAGCGCCGCACGGACAACTCCGGGACCGGAAACTCCGACGTGTATCTCACAGTCAGGCTCACCTACTCCGTGGAAGGCTCCTGCCATAAAAGGATTATCCTCAACGGCATTGCAGAATACAACGAGCTTTGCAGGACCTATGCAATCGCGGTCGGCAGTCCTCTCAGCTGACTCCTTGACTATCTGTCCCATTATCTTCACAGCGTCCATGTTGATACCGGATTTAGTTGAGCCGATGTTGACCGAAGAGCATATATTCTCAGTCACATCGAGAGCCTCGGGGATAGAGCGTATCAGCGCCATATCGCCTGCGGAAAAGCCCTTATGTACCAATGCGGAATAGCCTCCGATGAAGTTTACTCCGCAGGTGTCGGCAGCTCTCTGCAAAGCTTTTGCGAATTTAACAGGATCGCCGTGCGGACAAGCTGCTGCAAGCATGGCGATAGGAGTGACCGAGATCCTCTTATTGATGATCGGAATGCCATATTCCTTTTCTATCTGCTGACCGACGGGGACAAGGCGCTCTGCCTTAGTCACTATCTTCTCATACACCTTATCGCAGGCACGGTCGATATCGGTATCTATGCAGTCAAGAAGCGAGATACCCATCGTCGTCGTTCTGATGTCAAGGCATTCGTCCTGTATCATTCTTATTGTTTCAAGTATGTTATATACATTAAGCATTGAACTGCTCCTTTCAAATTTGATCCGGAATTGGCAGATCCGAATTATACAGAATGCATTGAGTTAAAAATATCCTCGTGCATTGTATGTATAGAAAGTCCGAGCTCCTTGCCGAGATTTGTCATTCTGTCAACGAGCTCCGAGAAATCTCCGTTTATGGCGGAAATATCAACAAGCATTATCATTGCGAACATATCCTGCAGAACGCTTTGTGTGACTTCGATAACGTTTACGTTATATTCGGCGCATATACCGCTTACCTTGTGAAGAATGCCCACGGTATCCTTACCTATTACGGTTACAACTGCTCTCATAAAAATTTACCTCCGTTTATATTACGCGGCAAAGTTCCGCGTGATCGTTATAATTATAACATATAATCGTGAAAAAATCAACGGGCGCGGAGAGATATTTCCGATTTTTTATCTTCGGCGCGAAGATGGCGCGAGGCGTTCAGACAAAAAATCTTGATTTATACAAGATCATATGTTATAATGTAATTTAAAGTATCATAAGGAGATGACTGCCATGAACCTTATCGACTGTCACACGCATACACAGTTCTCGGTAGACTCTGAGGCAAATATAGATCAATGCATACAGCGTGCCGCCGAGCTCGGACTCGCAGCCTACGCCATAACCGACCACTGTGAATGCAACCGCTGGTACTCTCAGGAGCATTATCCCGGCGAAACAACATATCAGTACTTCAACTTCGGCATAGACTTTGAAAGCTCCGTCTCCGCCGTTACCGAACTGAAACAACGTTATAGCGGAAAGCTGAATCTCATCTGCGGCACGGAAATGGGTCAGGCTACTCATGATCTTGAAATTGCAGAAAAAATCGTCAGCGACCCGCGGCTGGACTTCGTTCTTGCCTCAATGCACCAGCTTCCAAAAACCGAAGACTTCTGCTTCATCGACTACAGTCACTACAGCGAGGAAGACATTTACGCCCTCTGCCGCCGCTACTTTGAGGAAATATACAAGCTTTGCGTCTGGGGAAAATTCGATATACTTGGACATCTGACCTATTTTCTGCGCTACATGAGCAAGGTAGGTATAAATCCTGATATAAGCCGATTTGACGACATTATCGCAGAATCGTTCCGCCTGCTCGCACACAGCGGCAAGGGTATCGAGATAAATACCTCGGGACTGCGGCAAGGCTTCGGCGATACCTTCCCCGGTCTGAAATATGTCAGGCTGTTCCGCGACCTCGGCGGAGAGGTTATCTCGATAGGCTCGGACTCTCACACGGCAGAGGATATCGGCGCGGACGTTGATAAAGGCGCGCAGATAGCAGCAGCGGCGGGCTTTACCCGACTGTGCTATTTCAAGGAGCGCAAGCCGCAGTTCATAAGCATAATTTAATTCGGAATTAGGAATTCCGCATTTATACAATGAAAGGAATGTGAGTCATGAAAAACGAAATAATCAGGATATTACAGCAGAACGCCCGTATCTCAAATACGGCGCTCGGAGAGATGCTCGGGATAGCTCCCGAGGCGGCGGCAGCCGAGATAAAAAAGCTTGAGGACGAGGGCGTTATCCGCGGCTACAGCGTCATACTCGACGACGACAAGTACGACAAGTCCACTGTCTACGCGACCATCGAGCTGAAGATCACTCCCCACCGCGACAGCGGCTTCGACGATATCGCAAAGATAATCATGATGTACGACGAGGTGGAGAGCGTGAGCCTTATGTCCTCCGGCGCATACGACCTTGCGGTCGAGGTGAAGGGCAGCAACCTCAAGGACGTTGCGTTCTTCGTTTCAGAGCGTCTGTCCACTATCGAGGGTGTTCTCTCGACCTCCACTCACTTTATTTTGAAAAAATACAAGGAAAAGGGCATTTTCATCGACGGTGAAGAGCCCGACGAAAGGGGACTCGGCTGATCGTGATAGATTACGATAAGGTCCTTTCGGACAAGATAAAGAAAATGAAGCCCTCGGGCATACGCAAATTCTTCGATATAGCAGGCACTATGGAGGGCGTTATCAGCCTCGGCGTAGGTGAACCCGATTTTTCAACTCCGTGGGTCATCAGAAAGGCTGCGATACAGGTCCTCGAGCGAAAGCACATCGTCTACGGTCCGAATAAGGGACTGGCGCCGCTGAGGACGGAGATTTCCCGGAAAATAGAGAAAAAGCACGGCATAAGCTACGATCCTGACAATGAGCTTATAGTGACGGTCGGCGGCTCGGAGGCTATCGACCTCGCCTTGCGCGGTATCATCGACCCCGGCGACGAGGTGCTCGTGGTAGAGCCCTGTTTCGTCTGTTACGCTCCGCTCGTAGAGCTTGCCGGGGGCGTGGCAATTCCCGTTCCTACGCGCATAGAGAACAGCTTCAAGCTCACCGTTGAGGACTTTGCGGACAAGGTGACCGAGCGCACGAAGATGATAATAATGCCGTTCCCGAACAACCCCACGGGCGCTATCATGACCCGCGAGGACTTGGAGCCCATTGCGGACTTCCTGAGTGATACAAACATCATGGTGCTCTCGGACGAGATATACTCCGAGCTGACCTACGGCAGAAAGCATTTCTCAATAATCGAGCTCGACGGAATGAGAGAAAGAACTATCTACGTAAACGGCTTCTCAAAGGCTTATGCGATGACGGGATGGCGTCTCGGCTACGCGGCGGCTCCCGAACCGATACTCTCTCAGATAGCAAAGATACATCAGTATGGGATAATGTGCAGTCCTTACATAAGCCAGAACGCCGCAGTGGAGGCGCTGACCTCATGCGACGCAGAGGTCGCGAAAATGGTGGACGAGTACAATGTGCGCCGCCGCTATCTTGTGAGCGAATTCAACCGACTCGGACTGACCTGCTTCAACCCCGAGGGCGCTTTTTATGTGTTCCCTTGCATAAAGAGCACAGGGCTTTCAAGCGACGAATTCTGCGAGAGGCTGCTCTATGAGGAGAAGGTCGCGGCAGTCCCGGGAAGTGCATTCGGAGCGTCGGGAGAGGGCTATATACGCATATCCTATGCATATTCACTCAAACACCTTATGGAGGCTATGGGCAGGATAGAAAAATTCCTGAAAAAGCTGGAGGCAGAACGAAATGAAGGTTAAAGCTGCGGCGAAAATAAACCTTGCGCTCGATGTTGTGGGAGTTCTCACGAACGGCTACCACGCGATAAAAAGCGTTTTTCAGACGGTCGGCATTTACGATGAGGTGACTGTCGAGCTGACCGACAGAGGCATCATCGAGCTCACCTGCGACCAGCCGGCAGCGCTCGCTAAGTCCGACCATATTCCCTGCGATGAGCGGAATATCGCCTATAAGGCAGCGCGGCTGTTCCTTGATGAGAATCGGCTCAGTACAGGGTGCAGGATACATATCAAAAAGGGCATTCCCTCGCAGGCGGGCATGGGCGGCGGCAGCACCGACGCTGCGGCTGTCCTGTACTGTCTTGGCAGACTCACGGGTAAAAGCATTTCCGCGCCCGAGCGGCTCGGGGCGGACGTTCCGTTCTTCCTCACGGGCTCGGCTGCATACATTGAGGGTATCGGCGAGAGGATAACTCCCCTGCCCGATTATTCGGGGCGGATACTCGTTATTGCGAAGGGGGCTCAGGGGGTCTCGACCGCCGAGGCGTACCGCGCCATAGATGAACTTTCCGAGCCTGCCCACCCTGATGTGAGTGGACTTGTCCGCGCGATGAAGATCGCTCCCGACGAGGCGCACAAGTATTTCGGAAATCTGTTCGAGGAGGCTGTAGAGCTTTCTGAGGTGGAGGACATAAAGAGCTCAATGCTCACGGGCGGAGCGCTTGCGGCTGTGATGACAGGCAGCGGCTCGGCAGTATTCGGGCTTTTCACTGACAGAGCGGCGGCTGAAAAATGCTCCGCGGCGCTTGTGAATAGGGGCTATTTTGCCAGTGTATGTGAGACTGTCCGCGACTCGTTCACGGAAATCAGATAGTGGAGGAAACGGAAATGAAGCGAATCTTTACGGCTGCTCTTACCGCCGCGCTGCTCTTCCTTCTCACGGGCTGCAAGGACGGAAAGACGGTGGACTTCACCGTCACGGTGCGCAACATCACGGGAGCACAGATATCGGGGATAACGATGTACCCCGAAAACGGAACGATAGACTCAACAAACAGACTCTCGGAGAATCTCCCGACCGGCAGCGAGGTGAGCATTTCGTTCGGATCGCTCACCGAGGATGAGATCTCAAAGGGCTTTGCAGTAACAGCATATAACGCCGAGGACGGCACGAGCGGTGATCTCAGTCAGCTTCATCTGAAAAACGGCTCTAAGCTGACCCTTTATACCGATGATTGGGGACTCGCCGCCGCCGTCGATATGACTGATGACGAAGTAAACGAGCTCTATGAGCGCGACCACGCAGATTACATCGCGGCTCAGACTGAGGCTGCTTCTGAAAATACTGATAATTAATGTGTCCTCAATAACCGCCGTCAGGCGGTTATTGCCCTGAAGTGCAAAACAAGCAGACATTAATTAAAAAAGAGGCGATCCACGCCTCTTTTTTTATGCTTTAAGCTGCTATATCACAACGCGGAAACAAGTTTTTCCTTCGCTGTGGTATGCGGAAATCTTACCCTTGTGCATCTTAACGATGCTTTCAGCCATTGAAAGGCCTATCCCGTAACCGGATCTTTCACTGTTATGAGAGCTGTCTCCGCGGTAAAAACGATCGAAAAAGCGGCTGTGATCGACATTCGCGCCCTCCTTATAGCTATTTGAGACCGTAAGGACTGCCTGTTTTCTCTGCTGCTTCAGCTCCACCTTTACAGTTCCCTCATCGTCGCAGTATTTTGCCGCATTGTCAAGCAGGATAGATATCAGCTCGTGAACAGGCTTTTCGCTGCCCTTTATTTTTATGCCGCTCTCGATATCGGTCTCAAGGAATTTTCCCTGCTGCTCTATGACAGGACGAAACGATGAGGCTATCTCGTCAGTTTTTGCGGAGATATCTATATCCTCCTGCATACTCTCCTGAGTCTCAGAGGATTCTTCAAGTCTTGCAAGCGTTATGAGGTCGCTTATAAGACCTGAAAGCCGGTTTACCTGCTTCATTGTGCTTTGCGTCCATTCGGTCTTGCCGTCCATTGCTTCCATTACTTCGGTATTTGCTGAGATTATAGCCAGCGGAGTTTTAAGCTCATGGCCTGCATTTGTAATGAACTGCTTCTGCTTTTCATAATTCTCGATAAACGGCTGAACAGCACGCTTCGAGAAAGCCGATACAAGCAGCACGAAAACCACATAACACGCTATACCTGACAATATAGACATTATGCACAGCGTCCTTACGCGGTACATACGATTTGTAACATCCATGAATACTGCCAGCTTATAATCCGCATTTGTATCTATATCCGTTTCGGAGGAAGATGCATAGCGCTTTTCCTCAACAAGCTGCTCAAGCTCTTCTGCGGTTATAGCCTTTGTTTTATATATATAATAGCTATCATCGGTTTTAAGCGAACCGCTTGTACTATCGGCAGATGTAAGCTCGCTTACAAGCTGAGCCTCCTCATCGGTCACTGATGAGATATGCTCATAGTCGGTAAGAACGAGCTGTTCATCACTATTGATAACGACGCTGAAATATCTTGTTTCATAGGGAAGCTCTCTTGTCATATGAAAATCGAAGTCTCCCTTCCGGTCATCATCAGGCATACGTCCGCTGTTTTCGGCAATAAAGTCCACGATCGACATTGCCTCTGAATAATTGGAATAATAGCTCAGACCGTTTACTATGATGAGAACTATCGCCAAAACAAGAAGTATAGCTGCGGAAGCAATAAGTATGAACTTTCTTCTCAGCTTTTTTATCATACGGCATTCTCCTCCGTAAGAACCGAGAGAACATAGCTTCCGCCCTGATCACCGGAAATTGTGATATCGGCATTTATGGACCGAAGCTTGCCTCTGAGGAAGCTGACATACATCCAGACTATTTTTTCATCAGTACTATCGCCATCTCCCCAGACGTGCCCGAAAATATCTGAGGTAGAAAGCTCTTTTCCCTCATTCATCATAAGATACTCCATGAGCTTTGTTTCCTTGCCGGCAAGGCGTATGCTGTTTTCTCGCGAGAGCTCCTGCTCCTCGGTATCGAGCATAACAGATCCGACCTTCAGCTTCTTTGGCGAATATGCGCCCGCACGTCTTGTCATTGAACGTATCCTTGCAAGCAGCTCGCCCATTGAAAAAGGCTTTGTAAGATAATCATCGGCACCTGCATCAAGACCGGTTATCCTGTCGTCGATCTCCGCCTTTGCAGTAAGCAGCAGGACGGGCGTGTAATTTCCCTGGGCACGTATTCTTCTGAGCGCCTCAACTCCGTCCAGCTTAGGCATCATTATATCGAATATCATCGCGTCATAGGCATTGCTGTGAGCGCTTTCAACAGCGGCAAGTCCGTCGTAAACTGTATCTACCGCATATTTTGAATGTTCAAGTATAGCCGTCAGAGCGCGGGAGAGTTCTTTTTCGTCCTCCGCAAGCAATAGTCTCATATTTACCTCCAAGATCTATTTTCAGCTATCGCTGCTGTTTATCATATCACGGATCGTCTGCATAGATATATCGCATGAAGCCATCTCGTCGGCACATCGCTTGAGCTCTGCAACGATCAGCTCCTGATCCTCTATATTTTTCTTGTATTTCAGCTTGTGCTCGAGGCTCGCCCACGAGTCCATAGCAATAGTTCTAAGCTGTATCTCGATGAAAAACCTTCCCGGAGTGTTTCCTGAAATATCTGTATGCTCAGACTCCATTTCAAGGATCATATGATAGCTTCTGTAGCCATTGGGCTTTGAGTGGCGGACATAATCCTTTTCCTCCACCACGGTACAGTCAGGGAACTGCTTTATGTACCTGATATTCGCGTATATATCATCTATAAAAGAGCAGACTATTCTGATGCCTATGCTGTCCCTCATGATCTTCAAGGCAGTATGAGGAGTCTCCGGAGCATTTTTTCTGCAGCACTTTTCCCTCATGCTCTCCTCTGACTTCACCCTTGCAATAAGGTGTTCATATATTTTTATTCCTGTTTTTTCATATTCTTCTTTTGTATATAAAGCTATCCTGTTCTGTATATCATTTTTTATTTCTTCGAGGATATCGCCGTAACCGCCGTAAATACTTTCCCGAGCCATATCAACATTTCCTTTCAATAGGCTTTTACAATATTATAGCACAAACTCCCGATGAATACAATGCTGCAATGAGTATTTTCATTTCCTTTTCACGGGATTTTTAAAAACCCCCTCAAAAAAACCGGCGGCACGATGAGAACTGCGAAAAATTCTTAAAAAAAATCTTTTTTTCGACAAAAGCTATTGACATTTTCAAAATGATGCTGTATAATATACTTGTCGGATAAAACATCCGGCAGCTGCCAGCCCCTTCTTCTTCCGTTTTCCTTGAAGGGACTGGCGATTTTTTTGACACCATAATTTAATTCGTTTTTAATGTTATTTTCTGAATAATTTGAAAGGAAACCCATAAAAAAGTCCTCTGAATCGCTAAAAGCAGCCGATCAAAGGACTTTTTTATCCGGTTTTCTCGATGATGTGGAGCCGAACCCGCTCCCTCAGGGCGTTTCTTCTGAGTTGAGAACGTATACCATAACCGCTTTGAATCTCTTTTTGTTTAGGTTGCGATCACTCTCTGTTAAGAGTAAATGCTTTAGTCAACTTCCCTTGACGGAAAAAGTGGATTACCGAGCCTGAAATAATAGGCTCGGTAATTTTCTGCCGCGAATCCGCCGGAGGTTCTCCCCCTCAGCAGTCCCCTTTTTTCAAGGGAGCTGCTCAATAATAGGCTTAAATCTCCTATATATGCATTTTTACAGGTTCACTTTACAACGACCTTTTTGAAAGCCTTTTTGCCCTTGCGGACTATGATCTCGCCGCTAAGAGCTATCTGAGCCTTGGGATCGGTCATTTTCTCGTCGTTGACCGTGATACCGCCCTGCTGAACGAGTCTGCGTGCCTCAGAAACAGACGGCGCAAGTCCTGATTTTACAAGTAGATTGAGCAGTCCTATCGAGCCGTCTGTGAGGTCTGCGGAGTCTATTTCGGCAACGGGCATATTCGCGTCCGAACCGCTTCCCCCAAAGAGCGCCTTTGAAGCAGCCTTTGCTTTTTCAGCCTCCTCATCACCGTGAACGAGCTTTGTCAGCTCATACGCAAGAAGTTCCTTAGCAGCATTGAACTGTGCACCCTCCATAGTCTTTTCCATTTCTTCTATCTGCTCAACGGGTACGAATGTGAGCATTTTCAGGCATTTTATAACGTCCGCGTCGCCGACATTGCGCCAGTACTGGTAGAATTCGTATGGCGTGGTCTTTTCAGCGTCGAGCCATACTGCTCCCTTTTCGGTCTTGCCCATTTTCTTTCCCTCGCTGTTCAAAAGCAGCGTAATGGTCATTGCATAAGCGTCCTTCCCGAGCTTACGTCTGATGAGCTCAGTACCTCCGAGCATATTGCTCCACTGGTCATCGCCGCCAAACTGCATATTGCAGCCGTAGTCCTGAAACAGTCTGTAGAAGTCATAGCTCTGCATTATCATGTAGTTGAATTCGAGGAATGAAAGTCCGCGCTCAAGTCTCTGTTTATAGCATTCAGCTGTGAGCATACGATTGACGCTGAAATGCGCTCCTACATCGCGCAGAAGCTCAATGTAGTTCTGATTCATCAGCCAGTCGGCATTGTTGACTATTATAGCCTTGTCCTCAGAGAAGTCGATAAAGCGGCTCATCTGTTTCTTGAAACAGTCAACATTATGCTGTATTGTCTCGGGAGTCATCATCTTGCGCATATCGGTCTTGCCCGAAGGGTCGCCGATCATTGCAGTGCCGCCGCCGATGAGGACGATAGGCTTGTTTCCAGCCATTTGCAGGCGCTTCATAAGGCAAAGCGCCATAAAGTGTCCTACGTGGAGCGAATCCGCTGTAGGGTCAAAACCGATGTAGAACGTAGCCTTTCCGGCGTTTACGAGTTCTTCGATTTCCTTCTCGTCTGTGAGCTGTGCGAGGAGTCCTCTGCGTTTGAGTTCTTCAAAAGTGGTCATAGCTTATTTCTCCTTTATTATCTTCTGCAAGCTTTACTATCTTATCTTTGTGAGATAGTATCAGCCTGCGTTTCCATTCATTGATATATATTTCATTTGAATATATCCAGTCGTCTATCTTGTCAGAGCCCTCGAGCCATTCCTCCGGATAGGGAGCTGTGTCTCCGTGGATATTGTATTTCTCGTCTGCATAGTCATGTATACCGGAGGAAAAAATATCTGCCCATTTTTCCTCTCCGTCAGCTTTCAGGTATTCAGCGATCCTTTCAAGCTTTCCCTTTTCAAAAGAGCCGCTTTCGTAATACTGCCATACTCCGCTCCGCTCGCTCATACCCTGCCAGCCGTCTATCTCCATGAACATGAAGGCAAAGTCGGGGATGTCCTGATACGTCGTATCACGGTATATATAATAGAAAAACATACCGATGCAGTATTCCGCTTCATAAAGCTTTTCCGGAACTGTCTCGGAGTAGATGTTCAGCAGCTCTTCAATAGACCTATAAGTCATATGGTACTTCCTTTCCTGCTGCAAAAAATAAGCAATGGAAACGTATTACGCATTAAAATGTTGACCCCATAATCCCGAGTCCTGCATAAAACAGAAATCCCCGTACAGCCCAAACTGTACGAGGACGAAATTACTCGTGGTACCACCCCGGTTTATCAGAGCACAATCAGCTCCGACCTCATTTAGCTGTAACGGGCTTACCCGTCCGCACCTACCTCCCCCCGCAGTACTCAAAACCGCTCGGACTCGGCACGACAACTCCCGAATGTAAGTAACTGAGCACCCGTTTTCCTTGCACCGTCCGGAAAATCTCTGTTTTCGGGGAAACCTCAGGTTTAATTTCGTTCATCGTTTTTCTTATAATACCATACTGTGCGGCACTTGTCAAGTGCCATTAATAATTAACATAAAAAAATAACTCCATTAGTATTGACTTTCGATATCATATAGTGTATAATATTATAAGTCGGTTGCTGATGTGGCACAGTAGGTAGCGCAACGCCTTGGTAAGGCGTAGGTCGTCGGTTCAAATCCGATCATCAGCTCCAGC
>R05__coassemble_65_pt1 | contig 55679 bp, 44 predicted proteins | sample R05__metabat2_low_PE_032 | metagenome-assembled genome bin R05
ATATTCTACCAGATTTTTGGGTGTTTGTCGACTGCTCTTTTAGTATAACACTTCATATCGTCAATACGGACGAGGACACATACATCATTGGCGAGAAAAAGTTCGAGGCTATAATCGACGAGGATAAATGGTACAAGGCAAATGCTATGCGAAGATCAAAGAAAAAACCAACGCTGGTGGTCGGCGGAACGGTGCTGAGGTCTCGGTGCAATCCCTCAACAAATATGTGGACCAATAAGCTGATATGCTCCTGCGGTTCTGGTTTCAGACGTGACCTGTGGGGCAAGAACAAGGCAGGCGTTCCGAGCTGGGGATACCGCTGCTACAACAAGCTCAATCACGGCAGTGCAAAGACTCGCAGGGAAGCAGGACTTGATACTACTGATTTCTGCGATATGAAAATGCTTCCGCAATGGCGGCTCGACCTTATCGCCGAGCACATCTTCGACGATATATTCGTAAACAGACGAAAGGCATTTGCGCAAGCACTGGAGCTTGTGAAGAAATACTATCGTCCTGACACACAGTCTCCCGATAAAACTAAGAGTGATACTGAGATACTCTCGGAGATAAAAGCGCTCGAAAATAAGATAAGCAACCTCATAGATATGCGAGCCGAAGGAATATTGTCGAAGGAGGAATTCACCAAAAGGCACAGCAAAGCTACGACGGAGATAGACGAAAAGAGAAAACTGCTGACAGCTCCGACTGAAGTAGCCGCGAAAGACAACGCCGAAATATTTGATGAAAGCATTCATAACATTGAGCAGACGCTTCATGCGATGTCCGACTTCAAGGGTAGTGCTTCCGCAGCCTTCATGGACAAGATCATCGACAGCGTGCAGGTCGTCGATCCCAACAGCTACATCTTCAACATACGCTACAACGAAAACTATAAAGGTGCGATAAAAGGCACTGCAAACGGCAGACGCAACAAAGCTGTCGTAAATATCGACGAGATCACGGACTCCCCTGACGGGGAGTCCGTCTCGCATAATAGGCAGAATACCTGCCTGTCCCGTCAACCCTACAGGCTGCTATCGCAGATAAGAGGTAATTACGACTCGTTAGAGTTAATGTGCAAATTCAATATAACATTGGACGACGCAAAGGCTTTTAAAGCTAAGAACGGACAAACGATAAAGTCCAAAATATGGGAAGATATCGCTGTTGAAGTTCGCATATGCGGATAACTGATGTTAATAACGATCCCCCTGAACCCTAATAATTACTGGGTGTCTTTATTTTTCAACTCTACCTTTATCTCGCCTTCCTTATCCTCAAATTCCTTAATGCACTTTCTGATGAGATAAAGAATCTGTCCGTTGGCAGAACGTCCTTCGTATTTTGAGATATAGTGCAATTTATAATGGAGCTCCGGATCAATCTCTATTCCTAAATGCTTATTATTCTTATTTCTCATAAAACACCACCTAAATAATTATATGTTTATTTTACGCGATTTTTATGATATAATGTTAGGAGCATACTTATTTTAAGTATACCATAAGTATTTGTGGAGGTGCAATTATGAGAATTGCAATTATTGGTTAAAGAAATCTTCATATTGAAGATCTTGGAAAGTATCTGCCCGAAGATGTTACGGAGATTGTCAGCGGAGGTGCAAGGGGCATTGATTCTGATGCAAGAGCATATGCACAGAGTCACGGAATTCCGCTGAAGGAGTTTCTTCCCGATTATGCAAGCTACGGCAGGACTGCACCTTTAAAGCGTAATCTTGAGATAATCTCCTATGCAGACGTTGTGATAGCTTTCTGGGATAGACAGTCTCATGGCACGAAATACGTCATTGACTGGCTGCTTGACAATGCTTAATATGAAACGAATGACCGCCCACTGGTGGCGGTCATTATAATACTGATGTTATGCTAAGCAACTTTTTGCAGCTGCCACACATAAGATTATTTGAGATCTGTCCTATTGAATATCAGTATTCCTCCGACAGTGGCAGCAACAGCTATAATAATGCTGTAGATAACCATGAGCGCTGCGTGCTCCGGTATCTCATTGTAGCTCTGCTGTATTACCTCCATCTGCATACTCGGAACAAATTCCTGAAGGAATTCATAAAGCTTCTCATTCTTCTGCTGGATCAAAAGCAGAGGAAGTGACATGAACGATACAACGTAATGCATTGCGATAGCAACTATAGCTCCGCCTACGTTCTTTATCGACATACAAACAAACTCAATGAGCGAGCTGAATGCAAGCAGCAGCGGTACGGTTATAAGCAGATTTACCATCATCTCACCCGAAGGGAACTCTCCTCCGCCAAGAACAGGTATTCCGAGTGCACATATCACAAACAGATATGCAACATGATAGACGAGTGCTATTGCAGCAGTAACGATCCAATTGCAGAGATAGATATTCGTTCTTGAATGTCCGATTATTATTTTATTGCGAATAGTATTGTTGCTGTAATCCTTGGAAATGAGCATTCCTCCGGTTATGGCAGTGAAAAGAACGTCGAGTCCAAGCCCTGAAAATATAAGTGTATCGGCATGCAAGAGTTCATAATCGACGAATTTATTCGCGACCCTGTATATAACAACGTCCAGAAATGCAAGGCAAATGAGTATAATAAGGCAGACATAAAACCTTTTGCCGATGAACACTCTTCTGAAGCCTTCCGATAAAAGTTTACCCATTATAAGCACCTCCTACAAGCCCCATAAAGTAAGTCTCCAGACTCTCATGGCGTTCTGTCATCGAATACACCTCACAGCTGTTATCATTGAGTGCAAGCACCAGCGGAGTAACGTTCACCTGTGAGAAAATATCCGCCTCACTGGGAGAATAGATCCTGTATTCAAGCCTCATATCATCAAGTGTCTTAGCAAGAAGAGCAGTATCGTTTACAGTAACATGAAGAGCTCCCCTGCACTTATTGCTGAGCTCTTCCGCACTTATCTCCTGTAAGATATGTCCCCTGTCAATAAATCCGTAATGAGTGGCAAGACGCGAAAGCTCGTCAAGGATATGGCTTGAGATAAGTATGGTAATACCTCTTTCACGATTAAGCCTTATCAGCATTTCACGAACTTCCATGATACCCTGCGGGTCAAGACCGTTTATAGGCTCGTCCAGAACAAGAAATTCCGGATCGCCGATAAGTGAAAAAGCTATACCGAGCCTTTGACGCATACCAAGAGAGAAGTTCTTTGCCTTTTTTGCGCCTGTATTGCTGAGTCCGACAAGCTGAAGGATACTTTCCATATTCGTTGGAGGTATTCCGAGCGTCTTATAATGCTGGATCAGATTATCCCTTGCAGACATCTCCGGGTGGAGGGAAGGCGTTTCGACTACCGCTCCCATTTTTCTGCGTACATCAAGGATAGCATTATCTTTATTATTCACACCGAACATAGAAAATTCACCCGAGGTAGGGTTGTTAAGTCCTGTAATGATACGTATCAGAGTAGTCTTTCCGGCGCCGTTTCTGCCTACGAATCCATAAATAGATCCCTTCGGAACATTCATATTAAGTCCGCTGAGTGCATTAAAGCTGCCATACTTCTTAGATATCTGGTTCGTTTGCAAAATGTAATCCATGTAATCACCCCTTGTTTGATCAATAGTGCATAATTATTGTTATCCTGTCTTGCCTGAGCGAGGCACAGATATTCCTAATTATTCTTACTAATAAAATGGCGGTCAAGCCAATAAAGCCCGACCGCCTAAAGTCGTTATAGATACAATTATTCGTTGATCTTTGTAACAACGCCGGAACCTACTGTTCTACCACCCTCACGGATAGCGAAACGGAGTCCCTCTTCGATAGCGATAGGAGTAATGAGCTCAACGTCCATTGCTACGTTATCGCCGGGCATGCACATTTCCTTATCAGCAGGAAGTGTAACTACGCCTGTAACGTCAGTTGTTCTGAAGTAGAACTGAGGTCTGTAGTTGTTGAAGAAAGGAGTATGACGTCCGCCCTCTTCCTTCTTAAGAACGTAAACCTGACCAGCAAACTTTGTATGGGGGTGAATTGAGCCGGGCTTACAAAGAACCTGTCCTCTTTCAACCTGATCTCTTGTGATACCACGGAGGAGTGCACCTACGTTATCACCAGCCTCACAGAAGTCAAGAGTCTTTCTGAACATCTCAAGACCTGTAACAACTGTGTTGAGCTTCTCGTCGGAAAGACCAACGATCTCAACAGGCTCGTTTACATTGAGCTTTCCTCTCTCAACTCTACCTGTAACAACAGTACCACGACCGGAAATTGTCATAGTATCCTCGATAGGCATAAGGAAAGGCTTAGCGTCGTCTCTCTCAGGGCTGGGGATATACTCATCAACAGCGTCCATGAGCTCAAGGATAGGAGCGTAAGCAGGATCGCTGAGATCATCGGGAGCATTAAGTGCAGCAAGTGCAGAGCCCTTGATGATAGGAGTATCGTCTCCGGGGAAATCGTAAGAAGAAAGAAGATCACGGATATCCATCTCAACGAGCTCGAGGAGCTCCTCATCGTCAACCTGATCAGCCTTGTTCATGAATACAACGATTGCAGGAACGCCAACCTGACGAGCGAGAAGGATGTGCTCTCTTGTCTGAGCCATAGGACCGTCAGAAGCAGCAACAACGAGAATTGCGCCGTCCATCTGAGCAGCACCTGTGATCATGTTCTTAACGTAGTCAGCGTGACCGGGGCAGTCAACGTGAGCGTAGTGACGCTTGTCTGTCTCATACTCAACGTGAGCTGTGTTGATCGTGATACCACGCTCTCTCTCCTCGGGAGCCTTATCGATCATATCGTAAGCCTCGTACTGAGCCTGACCCTTCATAGCGAGAGTCTTTGTGATAGCAGCAGTAAGAGTAGTCTTACCGTGGTCAACGTGGCCGATAGTACCGATGTTTACATGGGGTTTAGTTCTTTCAAATTTAGCCTTAGCCATTGGAAAATTCCTCCTTAAATAAAGAATTCAGAAATCTGTATATTCATTATAACAGATTATTTTGGTAAATTCAAGTGTTTTGAAGAAAAAACTTTCTTGCAAACCACATGATTTTGTCAATAAATACTATACTATTCCTATATGGAAAGTACAGCCGCCTTAGTTCTTGGCTCTGTTAGCCATGATCTTTTCGGCAATGCTCTTGGGCACTTCCTCATAGCTGTGGGGTTCCATAGTATACTGACCGCGTCCCTGTGTATTGGAACGAAGGTCGGAAGTATAGCCGAACATTTCAGAAAGCGGAACGAGTGCATCTACCTGTATAGAACCGGATCTGCTCTCCTGTCCCTGTATCTGTCCTCTTCTTGAGCTGAGGTCGCCGATAACTGTACCAAGGTAGTCATCGGGAACGATTACTGCAACCTTCATAACAGGCTCCATGAGCACGGCATTAGCCTGCTTGAGAGCTTCCTTGAAAGCGATAGAACCGGCGATCTTGAACGCCATTTCCGAGGAGTCTACCTCGTGGTAGGATCCGTCGTAGAGCTCTACTTTAACGTCAACTACCTCGTAGCCTGCGAGGATACCGGCCTTCATAGCTCCCTGGATACCTGCATCAACTGCAGGGATATACTCCTTCGGGATAGAACCGCCGACAACAGCATTTGTAAACTCATATCCCTTACCGGATTCGTTAGGAGCCACACGGATCTTAACGTGACCGTACTGACCAGAACCACCGGACTGCTTCTTGTACTTGTAGTCGATATCCGCATTGCCCTTGATAGTTTCCTTGTAAGCAACCTGAGGTGCGCCTACATTTGCCTCTACCTTAAACTCACGGAGGAGACGGTCAACGATGATATCGAGGTGGAGCTCACCCATACCGGCGATGATAGTCTGACCGGTTTCCTCATCGGTCCATGTCTTGAAGGTCGGGTCTTCCTCTGCAAGCTTTGCAAGAGCGATACCCATCTTCTCCTGACCAGCCTTGGTCTTGGGCTCGATAGCGAGCTGGATAACAGGCTCGGGGAATTCCATGGATTCAAGGATAATGGGGTGCTTTTCATCACAGAGCGTATCGCCTGTGGTAGTATTCTTCAGACCAACAGCAGCGGCGATATCGCCGGAATAAACTGTTGTGAGGTCCTTTCTGTGGTTTGCGTGCATCTGAACGATACGTCCGAAGCGCTCGCGGCTGTCCTTTGTAGCATTGAGGACAGTGTCGCCCTGGTTGATAACGCCCGAATATACGCGGAAGAACGCAAGCTTACCAACGAAGGGATCTGTTGCGATCTTGAATGCGAGAGCTGAGAACGGCTCATCGTCAGATGAAGGTCTGTCCTCTTCTGCATCTGTATCGGGATTTACGCCCTTGATAGCCGGAACGTCCAGCGGTGAGGGCATATAGTCGATGATAGCGTCAAGAAGCTTCTGAACGCCCTTGTTCTTGTAGGAAGTGCCGCAGGTAACGGGAACCATTTCGTTGGCGATAGTAGCCTTTCTTATGCAGGTCTTTATCTCCTCCTGAGTGAGTTCCTCGCCGTCGAGGTACTTCATCATGAGCTCCTCGTCCTGTTCTGCAACGTGCTCTACCATATCGTCGTGATACTGCTGAGCCTTATCCTTCATATCCTCGGGGATATCCTCTACCTTGATATCTGTACCGAGGTCATTTGTATAGATGTAAGCCTTCATCTCAACGAGGTCGATGATGCCTCTGAACTCGTCCTCAGCACCGATAGGGAGCTGGATCGGAACGGCATTACACTTAAGTCTGTCCTTCATCATGTCAACAACATGATAGAAATCGGCGCCCATAATGTCCATCTTATTTACATAAGCCATTCTGGGGACCTTATAGTTATCAGCCTGACGCCAAACGGTCTCAGACTGGGGCTCAACGCCTCCCTTAGCGCACAGAACGGTTACAGAGCCGTCAAGTACACGGAGCGAGCGCTCTACCTCAACGGTAAAGTCAACGTGTCCGGGGGTGTCGATGATATTGAGTCGGTGGCCTGCCCAGTAGCAAGTAGTAGCAGCCGAGGTGATAGTGATACCTCTTTCCTGCTCCTGCTCCATCCAGTCCATAGTAGCTGATCCTTCGTGGGTCTCACCGATCTTGTGGTTAACGCCGGTGTAGAAAAGGATACGCTCTGTGGTTGTGGTCTTACCTGCGTCGATGTGGGCCATTATGCCGATATTTCTTGTATTTTCAAGCGAACAATCTCTTGACATAATAATCCTCCTTTACAAAGACGCTTACCAGCGGTAATGAGCAAAAGCCTTGTTTGCCTCTGCCATCTTGTGTGTATCGTCGCGCTTCTTGCAGGCTCCGCCTGTTCCGTTGAGAGCGTCGATGATCTCTCCGGCAAGTCTTTCCTTCATCGTCTTCTCGTTTCTCTCTCTGGAATACTTAGTTATCCATCTGAGACCGAGAGTCTGACGTCTTTCGGGTCTTACCTCCATAGGCACCTGGTATGTGGCACCGCCGAGACGGCGAGCCTTTACCTCGAGCTCAGGCATGATATTCTCCATAGCCTGCTCAAAAGCCTCAAGAGCGTCCTTACCTGTCTTTTCAGCTACGATGTCAAATGCACCGTAAACTATTTTCTGCGCAACGCCCTTCTTGCCGTCTAACATGATATTGTTTATGAGACGTGTAACAAGCTTTGAATTGTATACAGGGTCCTGTAATACGTCACGCTTTGCGATATTACCTCTTCTTGGCATTTTCGCTTCCCTCCTTCACATAGATTCATGAATTCATAGGTACTCGTACCGGACAGGTTACTAACCGTAAACCGGTATTGCTTCGCCTTCCGGCGCGTCAGGAGCCAATGCAGAGGATTTAATGTATATAAATCTCCGCATTATCCTGCGGTAGTAGTTATCCTATTTTAATATTATGCGGCATTATTTTCATGCAGCGCGCCGCCTGCTGCAAGTACAGAGATTACTTCTGCTTGGGTCTCTTTGCACCGTACTTGGAACGAGCCTGGCCACGGTTTGCAACGCCCTGAGCGTCGAGGGTACCTCTGATGATGTGGTAACGCACACCGGGGAGATCCTTAACACGTCCGCCTCTGATGAGAACAACGCTGTGCTCCTGAAGGTTATGACCGATACCGGGAATGTAAGATGTTACTTCATAGCCGTTTGTGAGCTTAACTCTTGCGATCTTTCTCATAGCTGAGTTAGGCTTCTTAGGTGTAGCAGTTCTTACAGCAGTGCAAACGCCTCTCTTCTGAGGTGAGCTCTGGTTGATCTGTACCTTCTTCTTAGCATTGTAGCCCTTCTGAAGTGCAGGAGCTGTAGACTTTGTCTCGAGATCCTTTCTTCCCTTACGAACGAGCTGGTTAAATGTAGGCATATTCTTCCTCCTTTTCAAAAAATTCACGCGCGCACAAAAGCGCACTTTAATATTATACCCAAAAACAGGCGGCTTGTCAAGAGTTTTCCTGAAAAAGCCGCCGTTCCACTGATATTTGGTTATTTTTCCTATTAGGGCTGTCAAAAACTGTCGTCGGTTAGTGATTAGTGCTCAGTTCTCTCACGCTTGCCTGCAATGAAAAGTACCGCAATACCCGCTGCAATCAATACCACGCAAAGCACCTGCGTCAGCGACAGCATGGTCTCCGTGTGCGACTCCCTTAAAAAGTCGAGGAAAAGCTTCGCCGCCGCGCTCGTGAAAAACACGGGCATGACCGTTTTCCTGCCGCGCAGATGAAGCACAAGTCCCACTATAAATATAATGAAAAACACAAGCGATTCAAGAGGCCGGACAGGAAAAGCGTCCGCCGTTCCCGATAGCTTGCCGCTATAGTGGATACTGAGCACTCCCTCATAGGCAAATCCACGGCAGCACCCTGCAAGGGTACAGCCTATTTTCGCTACCGAATACATCAGCGGAAGCACAAGAGTACAGCTCCCGAGCATTGTTTTTGTATCGCCCGAATTTCCGTTTATCAGGCAGAGCGTTAACGCAGCGGCGTACATTCCTATAAGTCCGCCCAAAGATGAGAGTCCAAGCATCTTGCCGCCGGAGGTGATATAGGTCAGCCCGAAACCGCAGAAAACGCTCATCAGCGGCGAGAGCAGCATGAGGTATCTGCACACTGTCTTTGGCACTCCCCCGCGTCGGTCAAGCAGATACGAGGCGGTAAGTCCCGCTGCGAACGAAAGGATCATCATTACCGGATACGGCGAAATAACGTTGTAATCTGTGTTAATACGTATACTCATCCTATTCTTCCAACACCTTCACATTGCTCGCCGCAGTCCGAGCAAGTGTCGATGCACATGAGCAGCTCCCTGAATACAACACACGCTAAGATCACAGCAGCAGCCATTTCAATGCCGCATACAATAAAGATCGCTATACTGAGCATTTTGCCGAACCTGCTGTATCGGTACTTTACCCTGACCGTCGCGGCAAGCACTATGGAAGCTATCAGCGTTATAAATACAAACGGCAAACCCGAGAGCGGTTTTTCCTGCTCTGCATATTCATACGAAAAGCAGGCACAAACGAAAACCAGCACCGCCGCTAAATGCAGCAAAAAGAGTATAAGCGTCGCAACGCAGTATTTTACCGCATTATCGTCAAAAGTTATGCTTCCGTTCGGAGAGTATACTGATAACACAGCAGTCTCCTCCTTGTCCGTGAGAAAGTGCAGCCAGCGCCCCTCTGTTTGCTTGAACTCATACGCCCTCAAAAGCTCAGGCTCATACGAACCCTCAGCTGCAATCGCAGCTTTACCCTTATATCTTTCATATGTACACCGTATGCCATAGTAATTTACAAGCATCTTTCTCTCCCTATATAATTCGGGCGGACAGCTTAACAGCTGTCCGCCCTATGATCACTCTATACCAGCCTGCTGCTTTGCCGCAGTAAGGGTATTCTTCATGAGCATGGCGATAGTCATTGGTCCTACGCCGCCGGGAACCGGGGTTATGTATGAAGCCTTCTTCTCTGCGGACTCGAAGTCAACGTCGCCGCAGAGCTTGCCATTCTCATCTCTGTCCATGCCTACGTCAATGACAACAGCGCCCTCCTTGACCATATCTCCCGTCACGAATTTAGCCCTGCCTATCGCAACAACGAGTATATCAGCACCGAGACATATCTCCTTGAGGTTATTGGTCTTTGAGTGGCAGATAGTAACAGTTCCGTTTTTCTGAAGCAGGAGCATTGCCTGCGGCTTGCCAACGATATTGCTTCTGCCGATGACAACGCACTGCTTGCCTGTGATATCTACACCGGTACTCTCGATGAGGCGCATTACGCCTGCGGGAGTACACGGCAGAAAGGCATACTCACCTATCATTATCTTGCCCACGTTAACAGGGTGGAAAGCGTCAACGTCCTTGTCGGGCGATATCGCGTTAATGACCGCCTTCTCGTCGATATGCGAAGGAAGCGGCAGCTGCACCAGTATGCCGTTCACACGGTCGTCCCTGTTGAGAACATTCACAAGGTCGAGAAGCTGCTCCTGAGTAGTGTTTTCATCAAGAGCATACTCAAAAGACTGGAATCCCACAGCCTCGCAAGCTTTTTTCTTATTGTTTACATAAACTCTCGAAGCAGGATCGCTGCCAACGATAACGACCGCAAGACCTACCTTGAGTCCCTTTTCTTCACGAAGTTTCGCAGCCTCCTCAGCTACCTCTGCCTTTACCGCTGCCGAAACAGCCTTTCCGTCAATTATCTGTGCCATTTTCATCGTCCTCCTCAGCATTTTCTTCCTTTATATCATCGTTTTCGTCAGACTCTGCGGACTCGTCCTGATCGTCCTCAGCAGCAGGTTCGTCGCTTTCGTCATTTTCTCCGGACTCATCATCTCCGGAAGCCTGCTCCTCCAGAGATCCTTCTTCGGGGTCACTATCATCATCGGGCGAAACCGGCTCGTCCGAATCATTATCCTCTTCGGCTGCATCGTCATCAGACTCATCTCCGTCGTCGGATCCGCCGTCTTCTTCCGGTGAGGTATCATCATCAGAGCCATCGTCCTCATCATCGTCAAAGGCACTTTCATCATCGTCATCAAAGTCGCCTTCATCATCGTCGTCAGCGCCTATCTTTATATCCTCTGCGGAAAGTCCGAGACGCTTTCTGCGCGATTCTTCAATGAGAAGCCTTGATTCTTCGGTGCTGCAATACAGCTCATAGCTCTCGGGATCGCGTCTTATGCGGAAGAACATCACTATCTGTATTATAACGGAAACAACAAAAATTATAGCCGAAACAGCCTGTGATACCCTTATATTTCCGATGTAAAGGCTATCGGTGCGCAGCCCCTCAACGACGAAGCGTTCCGCGCCGTACCACGCCATATACATCAGCAGCAGCTGTCCGTCGTATTTCCTTCTCTTGGAAAACCACGAAAGTATGACAAATCCCAGCAGACACCATAGTGATTCGTAAAGGAAGCAAGGGTGTACCGTTTCCTCCCATTTCATTATAATACCGCTGTTATACATATCTCCGCCTATCTGGGTCTGAGAGATTATCGTATCCTGTATACGTCCTCCTGTCATACCGAGGAAGAAGTCAGTGTTGGTTCCGAACGCCTCCTGATTGACAAAGTTGCCCCAGCGTCCCACGCCCTGACCTATGAGCAGTCCGAGCACCGTTACATCAAGCATCGGCAGGTATTTCACCTTTCGGAATTTACATATCAGCAGACCCACTGCAATGGCTCCGATTATACCTCCGTAAATGGCAAGTCCGCCGTTGCGTGTATTGACAATAGCCTTCCAGTCCCATGCGTAATCCTCCCATTTCCAGATCACATAGTATAACCTTGCGCCGATAATTCCGCCTATAACTCCACCTATGACAGCGTCCGCCGCTCTGTCAAGGTCAAGACCAAATCGTCTCAGCCTCGGCAGGCAATAAACAAATGCCAGTATCATTCCAAGTGTGATGATTATACCGTACCATTGTACTTGCAGTCCGAAAACGGTAAATGCCGTCGGATCAATATGAAATGTCCATCCCAGCTTTGGAAAGCTTATCTCGGTGACATCAGATATTCTTTCTACTTCCATTATTACGCCTCCTTTTCAACTGCCGAGAGGACGAGTCTGTCGCTTCTGAATTCTCTCTTCATAAAATCAACAACGTCCTCGCTCGTCATCTCGGAAAGTGTATCTATAGCGTCAAACGGCAAAACTCCGTCCATATGGGAATTTATCATGTTATTTGCGACCGCCTCTACGTTATTGAGTTCTCTTATGAGCATACCGTAGGTCGATTTCTTTATGCGCTGAAAATCGTTTTCGTTTATTCCGCTGTTTATCATGCGCCCGACCTCTGCGAGTATCGAATCCCTGACAATATCAGGCTGCTCTGACTCTCCGCTGAATATTACAGTAAAGTAGCCGTCTCCGCAGAATACCTCTGCCCCGAAGCTCGAATTTATCACGCCGTCTTTGAGGAGCTTCTGATACATATCGGACGAAGCGTCCGTAATGAGCGACGAGGCTATCGAAGCCGCAACAGATTTTGTAAGCCGTTCCGTACCGCGGCAATCACGGCATTTGTAGCCGATGTTGAAGATCGAAGCTCCCACAGGCTGAGTCTCCCTTATCTCGGAAGTCACTATAGTATCGGGTTCTTCAAGGAATACAGTCTCAAGCCCCTTATCCTCACAGGGCTTCAGGCACTCATCGCATATCGCAAGGACCTCCTCCGCCTTGACGTTTCCCGCAACGGAAAGCACCATGTTGTTGAGGTTATAGAACGTATAGTAGCACTTATAGAGCAGCTCTGCGTTTATCTGGGCAATACTCTCTACCGTACCGGCGATGTCTATCTTTACGGGGTGCTCGTGATACATCGCGCGGAGCATATTGAAGAACACTCGCCATTCGGGATTGTCATTGGTCATTTTTATCTCCTGCGCGATTATCCCCTGCTCCTTCTCGACGGTCTCCTTAGTGAAATAGGGCTTCTGCACGAAGTCGAGCAGTATCCTCAGCGAATCCTGATAGTTCTTCGAGCAGTTGAATAGGTAGCAGGTCTTATCGAACGAGGTAAAGGCATTGCCGTTCGCTCCCGTTTTTGCATAGAGCTCGAACACGTCGCAGTCCTCGTTCTCGAAGAGCTTATGCTCAAGGTAATGGGCGATACCCTCGGGAACCACCGTGTACTCCGCATCGCCGCTCTGCCTGAACATCGTATTTATCGAGCCGTATTTCGTGCCGAAAAGTGCCTCGACGCTGCTGAATCCCGGCATTTCTGCGATATAGATGTCAAGTCCGCTTCTGTGCTTTACGTGAATGCAGCCGTCGCCTGTAACATAGCTTGTCAGATTATTTTCCATTATTCCTGCACCTCCTTGTTCAGCATTAGATATATGCTGTCAAGCTTAATGGAATTTGCTGCCTGAACTATACGCGCCTTGGTTACGCTCTTGTAGTCAAGAAGCTGCTCCTGCGGAGTCCTTATAGCTCCGTCGCAGAAGCGCTCGAAGTACCAGCCTGCATAAGACGAAGGAGTATCTCCCACCTGACAGAGCGCGTTTTCAATGCTTGTTATCGCGCTTTCAAGCTCCTCGTCGGAGATGCTGCCGTTTTTTATCTCATCGAGCTGATGAAGTATTTCAGCCTTCGCCTTTTCCAAGTTGCTGCGCTCAGCTCCGATATCGACCATAAGCGCTCCCTTGGAAGCTACAGTGCGGCAGGCACAGTAATAGCACAGGCTCATCTTCTCGCGGACATTCATAAAGAGCTTTGATACAGGAGTCTCACCGAAGATGGTGCTGAGCATTTTCATCGCAAAGGTATCATCGGAATCGCTTTTGAAGGTCAGTACCATTTTGCACTGACGGACGTCAAATTCGTCCTGAGCGGTAACTATATTGTCCCTGAGAGGACTTTTATTCCTGAATGTCACAGTCTCGGGGGAGCGGTCTATCTCGGAAAAGCTCTCTCGCAGCAGCTCGGCAGCCTTTGGGTTTTCCTGCGGAGATACAAAGAATATCTCGACCTGCGCCGTCCTGAGCAGGCGTTCATAAGCCCGGAAAGCCTCAGCAGCTCCTACAGCCGATGCAGTCTCTTTTGTGCCATAGCAGGAATTCTCAGCAGGCTCCCCCGTGAACGCAGTCTCGGCAGCTCGCGCAAGAGCGAATCCCCGCTTATTATTGAGCTCCGCGTCAATGCGGTCGAGGAGGTCCTTCTTTGTTATCGCGAAAGATTCCGCATCGAACTCTCCGCCCTTTGCATTGGGTCTGAAAAGGCAGTCCCTCACGATACCGAGCATTTCGCCCTCGATGTCCTCCTCATCAATGGCATAGCGGTTGGCTATCCACGAGGCTCCGAGGCCGAGTATCTGTACATCTCCCCTCTTTCGTGCAAACGATGAGAGTCCCGCACCGTAGAGAGAGGAAAGCTTCTCGTTGAGCGCAGCAAGAGTTGTGTACTCGCTGCTGGAGGACGAAAGCGCGCCAATTCCAAGAGCATTTGCCGCCGCGGTCTGCGCACCGAGAGGCGTGATGAATCTTATGCTTATCGAGCTTGTCTTGAATTTCTCGTCAATTATCGACGAGAAGCCGATATTATCGGCAAGCTCGGTTCTTTTATATTCCATTTAGCCGACACTCCATTCTGAAAAATATACATCATATATTATAGCACACATTTCATAAAATTACCATACTATTTTTAATAATTTCAATATTTTTCCGATACCAATATATTTAATGCATGATAGTGCAGTGTCCGCGCTGCCGGGTCACAGATTCACACGCCGGCAGGATCTGTGCAAAAAAAGTTCTCCCGCCGGATATCTGACGGGAGAATAATGATCATATTATGTTGTCAGAGAGAGTTTTATCAAACGCAGCCCTGTGCCTTCATTGCCTCAGCAACCTTGAGGAAGCCTGCAATGTTAGCGCCTGCCATGTAGTTACCCTCGCAGCCGTACTCCTTAGCAGCCTCGTCGCAAGCCTTAAAGATAGACTTCATGATGCCGTGGAGCTTAGCATCTACTTCTTCAAATGTCCAGCTGAGTCTCTCGCTGTTCTGGCTCATTTCAAGACCGGATGTGGCAACGCCGCCTGCATTTGCAGCCTTAGCAGGTCCATAGAGAAGACCATTTGAAAGGTATGTCTCGATAGCCTCGGGAGTTGAAGGCATATTAGCACCCTCAGCGACAGCGAAACCGCCGTTAGCAACGATAGCCTTAGCACCGTCTTCGTTGATCTCGTTCTGTGTAGCGCAGGGAAGAGCGATGTCAAGCTTTATGCTGCCTGCATTGCACTTGAGTGTCCAAACGCTGCCCTCATGATACTCAGCATTCTTGTGTGAAGTTCTCTCAGCGTACTCCTTGATACGTCCGCGCTCAACCTCCTTGATCTGCTGAACGAGAGCGAGCTCGATTCCGTCGGGATCGTAGATGTAGCCGTTTGAGTCGGAAACTGTAACAACCTTTGCACCGAGCTCTGTAGCCTTCTGTGTAGCATAGATAGCGACATTGCCCGAACCCGAGATAACGACTGTCTTGCCGTCGAAGCTGGAGCCGTTAGCCTTGAGCATCTCGTCTGTGAAGTAACAGAGACCATAGCCTGTAGCCTCTGTTCTTGCGAGAGAACCGCCGTATGTAAGTCCCTTACCTGTGAGAACGCCTGTGAACTCGTTGCGCAGTCTCTTGTACTGACCGAACATAAAACCGATCTCACGAGCGCCTGTACCGATATCACCTGCGGGAACGTCTGTGTCAGCACCGATGTGCTTGCAAAGCTCTGTCATGAAGCTCTGGCAGAAACGCATAACCTCTCCGTCGCTCTTGCCCTTGGGGTCGAAGTCGGAACCGCCCTTACCGCCGCCCATGGGCAGAGTTGTAAGGCTGTTCTTGAATACCTGCTCGAAGCCGAGGAACTTGATGATGCCGAGGTATACGGAGGGGTGAAGTCTGATACCGCCCTTGTAAGGTCCGATAGCAGAGTTGAACTGTACTCTGAAGCCTCTGTTTACCTGTACCTTGCCGTTGTCGTCAACCCACGGTACGCGGAACATGATCTGTCTCTCAGGCTCTACGATACGCTCGAAAACGCCTGCATCAATGAGATCCTGTCTCTTCTCAGCAACGGGCTGGAGGGTCTCGAGGACCTCTGTAACAGCCTGAATGAACTCAGGCTCGCCGGGATTTCTTTTCTTTACTGTTTCCAAAAGATCGATAAGATACTGATTTTTTAACGCCATTGTTAAAAAACCTCCTTTAAAATATTCTGCTTACGCAGTTCACATTAAATTATATCACTGTAAGAAAAATTTTTCAAGTACCTGTTAGCCTTAATTTACGAAAAATATCCGATTTGTGTATTTTGCACAAACCGGATAAAAAGAGCTCGGGCGTATGCAGGAACAGTCCCTGGCAGACCTCAGCTCCGGATATCGGCATTGAGCAGATGCACCGGGCGCCCTTGCAGTTGTAAATTCAGAGAAACAGAGCGGCATACATCTCTCTCATTCCTGTGTTGTTTTCTTCCGTATCTCAAGCACTCCCATAACCGCAAAGACTGCCGCTATAAATATCTTGAGCAGTCCGCTCGGCGGTGGATAATCCTGTGAGTAACAGTCATGAGGATCATTGGGGTTGTACCTCACGATGAGATTTTCCTCATCTATCCGCCGAATGCTTGTGCCCGTATCAAAGCCATAAACCATGCCGCTCACGGAAAACCTTACATCTGCACGCCACCCCGAGTGATAGCGTGCGCTCGCGACCTCGCCCCATGTCGTCTCGGTGCAGTCCCTTCTCAGACGCCAACGTTCGTGTGCGTTGTATATCCCTGAGAACATCAGCACGAATGCGAGCACCAGAACCGCTGCGCCGTTTATTTTCCTTTTCACCATTGACCTCTTTCCGGTTTCTGCATATTCAGATACTCGCTCGCAAGATAGAGCGAGCCGCTTATAACTACCACGCCCCCGTTCTCAAGTGCGAGCTTTCTTGCAGATCCCACCGCTTCTTCAAGCGCCGAACTCACCTGCGCCTGCGTATAAAAGCCGGCGATATCCTCTATATTCTGAGCAGGAACGGCATTAGGAGCAAACCCGTCCACCGCGAAAATCCCGTCCGAAGCACGTGCAATAGTTTTCACGCACTCAACGCAGTCCTTCGAGTCCACCATACCCATGACCGTGTAGAGCTTCTTCCCGCGCGTTCCGAGGTACATCATTGCAAGCGCAAGCATTTTCACTCCCGAGGGGTTGTGTCCGCCGTCAACGATAACCGGCGGTTCACCGTCAATGTACTGCACACGAGCTTTGACCTGAGTCCCCTCGACCGCGCGGATAATGCAGCCGTCGCTCACCTCAAAGCCCTTGCCGCGCAGATACAGACACGCCGTTATCGCCGTCTGAGCGTTGTACCTCTGGTGAAGCCCAACCATTGCAGGAGTGAGCTTTACTCCGCGATAAAGAAACGGCGTAAAAAGTCCTCCGTCAGCCGCAGGTGGACAAGGTTCGAGGGGAACGAGCTGCGCTCCCCTTTCGCACGCAGTCTCCTCCACGAGCTGCTTCACGCTGTCCTTATTGTCGTCAGACAGCACGACCGCCGAACCGCCCTTGATTATCCCTGCCTTGTGGACGGCTATCTCCTCGACCGTACTCCCGAGCAGAGCCGTGTGGTCGAGCGATATCGACGTTATCACCGACACAAGCGGCGGCGGTATCACGTTCGTACAGTCGAGCAGTCCGCCTATTCCCGTTTCAAAAACTACCACATCGCAGTCTTCGCGATCGAACCACAGAAACGCGATCGCCATTGTTATCTCAAACTGCGAGTAGGGGCGGTCGCTGACGCTCTTTTTTACCAGCTCCGCCATTTCACACAGCGCAGCCTCGTCTATCTCATTGCCGTTTATGCGTATGCGATCGGCATAGTGCAGTATAAACGGCGAGGTGAACTGCCCCGTTTTGTAACCCGAAAGCATCAGTGCGTTCGAGATAAATTCAAGGGTCGAGCCCTTGCCGTTCGTGCCTGCAATGTGGACGAATCTCAGCCGCTTTTCGGGGTTTCCGATACTCTCCATTAGCTCCCTCGCGCGCGAAAGGTCGGTTATCCGCCCCCCTGACTTGGTATAGCTGTTGATGAAAGACATTGCTTCGCTTATATCCATTATCCACCTCGTTTTAATGTAGGGGACGGCATCCTAGCCGTCCCTAAATAGAAAGACTCCTAAAAAATTCGGAACGCGGAATCAATATTCGTAGTCTATACACGCACGGTCGGTCTTGACCGTGCCGAGGAACTTTGCGAATGCAACGTGATTCGGGTGTACCTGATACGCATTGAGGTCGCCGATAGTCTCAAAGTCGCAGACGAGCGCTATCGTGTAGTTGTCCTGCGGAGCCTCCTGCGAGTTTATTACGAGCTCGCCATTTTTCAGCTCCTTCACATTCGCGATAACGTCCTCAAAGCGCTTTTTTGCTTCCAGTGCATTTTCGTACTCTGACTTGCCGTCAGTTGCTTTAAGCTTAAACATTACAATGTGCTTTATCATTTTCTTCCTCCAATGTTATTTTGTGTTTTTTGTTCGCGGCACTATTAAAATTAATCTGAAGTTAGTGTTCAAACGGTTTGTTGAAAGAGCCAATTTCAATTAAGTTTCCTTCGGGGTCAGCAATATAACAGGTTCTCTGTCCCCAAGGTTCTGTTGTAGGTTCTAATATTGGTACTGCTCCTTTTTCGATAGCTTTATGGTATTCAATATCTACTTCTTCAAATGTATCTACATACAAAGCAATTTCAAAATGACCGTTCACATTTTTAAGATATTCGTACTTTCTATTGGTCATTTTTTCAAAATCATTTCTGCCGTAAAGCAGAAACAAAGTGCCGTCCTTTAATAAATATACATTTGATGTGTTTTCATCTTCTTCGATTTCAAAACCGAGGACATCTCTATAAAATCGAATCATATTTCCCATGTCATTAACAAATAGTCCAAAGCCATCTAATCTCATAAGCTACCTCCGGTAAATATCGATTTATATTAATAGTGCCAACGAGCGAAAGCAGACTATCCGATTTGCAGAGAGTGAGCGAGCTTGCGAGCGGCAACGTGGATATGGTCGAGCTGATCCAGCTCGAAATTCCGATTTATCTTAGTAATGGAACGCCGCGGAGCGGCGTTCCCTACAGATTTATTTCTTGAATGCCTCGATCGACTGCATTATCTTCTCCATTTTCTCCTGCGCCTTGGCGAGCTTAGCCTTTTCAGCCTCGATGAGCTGCGCGGGAGCTTTCGCGATAAAGCCCTGATTGCTGAGCTTTCCGCTGAGGAAGTCTATGTCTTTCTGCACCTTTGCGCGCTCCTTGTCAAGACGCGCGAGCTCCTTTTCCTTGTCAACGAGCTCGTCGAGCGGAATGAATATGCGCGCGGAGTCCGTTACAGCGTTCGCGCAGTTGTCGTGCTCGAAGCTGCTGCCCGTCTCAATGCTCGAAGCAGAGGCAAGCTTCTCAAAGAATATTCCGCACGAATCGAAAAGCTCCGGCTCGGCAGTCTCGATGAAGAGCTTTGCCTTTACCGACGGCGGCACGTTCATTTCTGTGCGCACATTGCGGACTGCCTTTATCGCAGAGATTATCTTCTCAAAATCGCGCTCCTCTGCGGAGTAGTCGATAGTCTCGTCATAGGTCGGGTAGGTCTCAAGTATCAGCATTGACCTGCCGTCAGTAAGAACCTGCCATATCTCCTCTGTGATGAACGGCATGAACGGGTGCAGGAGCTTGAGCATTCCCTGCATCGCCCATACAAGAACTGCCTGAGCCTTTGCCATAGTCTCGCCGCCTGCCTGAATGCGCGGCTTTGTGAGCTCGATATACCAGTCGCAGTAAACGTCCCAGATGAAGTCGTAAATCTTCTGTGAAGCAACGCCGAGTTCGTATTTATCGAGGTTATCGCCTACCTCCTTGGTAAGCTGATTGAACTTGTTCACAAGCCACTTGTCCTCAGCCTCGAGATCTGCGGGAAGTCCCTTGAACTCAAAGCCGTCGGGGAGATTCATCATGATGAAACGAGATGCGTTCCAGAGCTTATTCGCGAAGTTACGCGCCGCCTTGACCTTCTCGTCGATGTAGCGCATATCGTTTCCGGGGGAGTTGCCAGTCGCGAGCATGAAGCGAAGCGCGTCCGCACCGTACTCATTAATGACTTCAAGAGGGTCTATACCGTTGCCGAGCGACTTGGACATCTTGCGTCCCTGTGCATCGCGGACAAGTCCGTGGATAAGAACGGTGTCAAACGGCACCTTGCCCATATTTTCCAGTCCGCTGAACATCATTCTGATTACCCAGAAGAAGATAATGTCGTATCCCGTAACGAGAGTATTAGTCGGGTAGAAATAGTCGAGGTCCTCGGTCTTGTCAGGGAATCCCAGTGTTGAGAACGGCCAGAGTGCCGAGCTGAACCATGTATCAAGAGTATCCGGATCCTGCCTCATAGGCTTGCCGCACTTTGTACAATTGCAGGAATCATCCTTTGTAACGGTCATTTCACCGCACTCGTCGCAGTAGAACGCCGGTATCTGGTGTCCCCACCATATCTGACGGGAAATGCACCAGTCCTTGATATTTTCGAGCCAGTGGAAGTATATCTTGTCAAAGCGTTCGGGGACGAACTTGGTGTCGCCGTTCCTTACCGCGTCGATAGCGGGCTGAGCGAGGGGCTTCATCTTCACGAACCACTGTGTCGAAACCTTCGGCTCAACAGTAGTTCCGCAGCGATAGCACGTTCCGACATTATGGCTGTATTCCTCTATCTTCACGAGAGCGCCCTCTGCCTCTAAGTCCTCAACAATAGCCCTTCTTGCCTCGTATCTGCCCATTCCCGCGTACTTCGGGTAGTCATCAACGATAGTCGCGTCGTCGTTCATTACATTTATAATGGGAAGGTTGTGGCGCAGTCCGACCTCGAAGTCGTTGGGGTCGTGTGCGGGAGTTATCTTAACAACGCCCGTACCGAAGTCCATTTCAACGTAGTCGTCCGCAACAATGGGTATCTCGCGGTGAACGAGCGGCAGGATAACGGTCTTACCGACGAGATCTGCGTAGCGCTCGTCCTTGGGATTTACAGCAACCGCGGTATCGCCAAGAAGCGTTTCCGGACGTGTTGTTGCAAGCTCAAGATAGCCGTCAGAGTCCTTTATCTTATAGCGCAGGTGCCAGAAGTGACCTGCCTGATCCTCGTATGTTACCTCAGCGTCGGAGAGCGATGTGCGGCATTTCGGGCACCAGTTGATGATACGCTCGCCGCGGTAAATGAGTCCCTTTTCATAGTACTTTACGAAAACCTCCTTGACTGCCTTTGAACAGCCCTCGTCCATTGTGAAGCGTTCGCGCGACCAGTCGCAGGACGAGCCGAGCTTTTTCAGCTGCTCAACGATACGTCCGCCGTACTGTCTCTTCCACTCCCATGCGCGCTCCATAAAGCCGTCGCGTCCGAGATCCTCCTTGGTGACGCCCTCCTTGCGCATTGCCTCAACGATCTTAGCCTCGGTCGCAATAGCAGCATGGTCGGTACCCGGCAGCCAGAGCGCGGAATATCCGCTCATGCGCTTATATCGGATAAGAATATCCTGCAATGTCTCGTCGAGTGCGTGACCCATGTGGAGCTGTCCCGTGATATTCGGAGGGGGGATAACGATAGTGTATGGGGTCTTTTTCGGGTCAACCTCCGCACGGAAGCAGCCCTTGTCATTCCATTCTGCATAGATCCTGTCCTCGAATGACTTGGGGTCGTATGCTTTTGCTAATTCCTTTGCCATTTAGATGATACTCCTTTTAAAATTATAGTTTTTCTTCTGCCATAACACGAGCCAAGAGGTGATTTTCTCCGTAGAAGTCAGAGGTTAGAATTCTAACCTCTAATAAAAAAATTCGCCCGAACCTTTAAAGGTCAGGGCGAACTGAATGTCCGTGTTACCACCTGAATTCGGATACAAATATCCGCACTCTGCGAGGTCGCGAAACCTCCTCCCCTGTAACGTGAGGAACACGTTCTGCACTACACAGGTCACCCCTTCGCGCAGACAGCTCCGAAACTACTTCCGCACACTCCTCATACCGCCTTGCACCAAACGGCGGTTCTCTGTGAATCGCGATGTGCGCGTACTCCTTTTCTTCTCAGCCTTTGGAATATGCTACTATTATACACGATTTGCAAAAGGTTGTCAAGGGTTATTTACCGCATCTGTCATCTTTTCTATTACTATGCCGTTCATTTTAACTTCGCTCATTGTATAAGAAGCGCACGAAGTCTGGCTGTATCTAAGCTGTTTGTTATTCCGTCATAGTTGAGATCGGAAAGAGGATAGTCATCTGCGTTGAGCTCCGCAGTGCCGAGCACATATCTTTGCAGCGTTACAAGGTCAGAGATATTTACGTCTCCGTCCGTGTTCACGTCGCCTGAACTGTATTCACACACAGGCAAAGTGCTGCTCTGGAAACTGTGCATTGACGAGGGTACATACACAGACCAATCCGCATGGGGAGCTCCGGCATTTTCAAGCTCGGAATCCGATTTCAGGAACCATTTATGCGATATAATATCCCCATCGTCCCACGTTGCGTCAACATGAAAATAATGTCCGCCAAGCTTTACTATATTCCATGCATGAGTGGGCGAATGCACATATTGCGTCTCTATGCCTGCTGCATTATAAATCAGATTGCAAGCCCGCGCGTAACCCTCACAGACAGTCGTATCATTCAGAAAAATAGAAGCATCGTTGTGATTCTTTGGCACATTCCCCGCGCCGCTGAGGTCATATGCCGTGTGCTCGCACACCCAGTCGTGCAGGACCTTCAGCTTTTCCATATCGCTCATATCGTCGGTGATATTCTCGTGTACTATCCTATCGACCTGTGCCTGAACATATGCATTGACAAATCCTACGTCGTCCGCAGCATTGAAGCTTGCGAAAACAAAATCGCGCAGCTCGGGCACAATGTCGCCTGTCTCTGCATCAAACACGGGAGTTGAATTGATATACATCAGCTCCGTACAGCCGTTAAAAGCATTACCGTTTATGTTGACGGAAGTATCGCAGTTCACATTTTTCAATGAAGTACAATCCATAAATGCATTGTCGCCGAGCTCGCTGCCGCTGTCGACGGTCACTGTCTCAAGCGAAGTGCAGAATCTGAAAGCGTTCGAGCTGACGGAGGTATTACTGCCGATATCCAGCACTTCAAGAGCCTGGCAGTTCTGAAACGCAAAGCTTTGAACAGTGGTATTATCAGGCAAAACAACTTCTTTCAGTCCGCTGCCGCTGAAAGCCCACTGGGATATTTCCAAGTCTGTGCAGTCATCGGAAAAGACAATGCTCTCTAATCCGGAGCAGCCGTCAAAGGAGTTTTCACGTATATATTCTATATTTTCGTGGATATAAATGCTTTGCAGACGTTCGCAGTTAAGAAAGGTCTTTTTCGGCACTATAGACAGACTGAGCGGGATATTCGCCGCAGTAACAGAGGAGTTCTTAAACACGCCGGTCCCCATTCCGTCAATAGTGTCCGGCAGTGTCACATCATCAATCGTCTGATTATTTTCAAAAGCAGCCGCACTTATGTATTTCACCCTGTAGCCGTCGAGCTCCTCGGGAAGAACTACAGAGCCGCCGCTTCCCTTATAGTAGCGTATATAAACATAGTACTCACCCATAGAACCGCTATATGTTACGCTCCAATCACTGCTTGCAGCCGAAGCCGATGTGAGAGGGATCTGTAAAGCAGCACCTGCCGCTAAAATCAGAGATATCGCTTTTTTGATGTATTTCATTGCGTCCACTCCTTTCGTCGGGACTTTTCTTTATTGCATTACGGCATTATTTATAAATTCTAATCTAACTTGCGGAAAATCGGTTAAAAAATTGATTTGCATGTATAAAAGTCCGCTCTCCGCTTTATTCCAAACTAACTATACTCCGCGCTATTGCAAAATATCTATTAGGATATTTTGCAATCTGCCGTCAACGACGGCAGACGGCGCTTGCGCCGTGAGCGCTCTGTTTATACTGCCTCTTCAAAGCCGCTGAGCGGCTTTGTGGCTGCTTTGCAGCCTGCAAAATGTACATTTTGCTATAGAGGCAAGTATATAAGAACGATTATGCCGGCAATAATAAGAACCAGACCTACGACAGCCAGTGCAGGAGAATTCTTTTTGGAGTTTTTCATCTCCATAGAGTCCTCTATCTCCTTGATCCTGAAAACCTTCGGGTGCTTGGGATTGACCTGCACCATAACTGTATCGCCGACCTCTATGTCAACTGCGGTATCAATTACATGAGTGTAGTAATGCCCATTGACCGATGCCCCGTTTATGCGGTATTCAGCCTCGGGGCAGACCAGCATATTATAAGGACGTGAGGTCATGGGCTTCAAAGCCGTTATCCTCGCCTCACATTCCTCCAGCTCACCGCTGAACACTCTGCCGTAATACCAAACCACAAATGCCAATGCGCCAAAAATTACTCCAACTAATACCAATGCATAACCAACCGCCATAATAACTCCTTTATCTGAAAAGGCGGACATAAAGTCCGCCTTTTCCAATTTGATCAGCCGAGAATTATCTCAACCTCATGAACTCCGCCGTCAGCAACGGGGATAACGTTGCCTTCAACAGCTGTTCCGTCAACAGTCATTGACTTAACGCCCTTGCAAACGTGATCCGGATTCTTTACAGTAATATTGTATGTAGCTCCGCGGAACTTACGTGTTGCGGTGAAGCCGTCCCACTCGTGAGGAATGGAAGGATCAACCTTCAGACCGTCGAAATCGGGCTGTATGCCGAGGATATACTGAGAAATAGCTACCATATTCCAAGCGGCAGTACCTGTGAGCCAGCTGTTCTTGCCCTCACCAAAGCGGCTTGCGTCCTTACCTGCGATCATCTGACCGTATACATAAGGCTCTGTCTTATGAAGCTCGGAGATGTCCTCGTTGAATGCAGGAGCTATCTTGCTGTAGTACTCGAACGCCTTGTCGCCTCTGCCTGCATAAGCTTCGGCACAGATTATCCATGCGTTGTTATGTGTGAAGATACCTGCATTCTCCTTGTAACCTCCGGGATATGTAGAGATCTCGCCATACTGGATATAGTACTTTGTGAACGCGGGATTATTGAGCACGAGACCGTACTTAGTATTGAGGTACTTGTCGATAGAGTTGAGCGTCTTGATATCAGCGCCCTCTTCCTTGCCTATCTCAGACATTACCGCGAAGCCCTGCGGCTCAATGAATATCTTGCCCTCTTCGCATTCCTTCGAGCCCATCTTCTCGCCATTTGCATCATAAGCTCTGAGGAACCATTCGCCGTCGAATGCAGATTCCATAACGTTTTTCTTCATCTTGTCGATCTCAGCCTGAGCCTTGTCAGCCTCGTCGTTCTTTCCGAGGTGACGGAGAATGCCGACATAAGCAGGACCCGCATATGTAAACAGTGCAGCTACCATTACAGATTCAGCTACCTTTGAGTAGCCGCCCTCGGCAGCAAACTTAGGATTGGTGTATGTCTGGAAGCTCTCGCCGGGCTTGTCAGAGAAGCACGAGAGGTTGATACAGTCGTTCCAGTCGGCACGCATTGCGAGCGGCAGACCGTGAGGACCGAGATTATTAACAATGTGATAGAACGAAACAGTAAGGTGATCGAGCATGGTCTGAGCCTTATCCATATCGTTATCATAAGGAACCATTTCATCGAGGATAGACCAGTCACCGGTCTCCTTGATATAGGAGCCTACAGAGAGGATCATCCACAGCGGATCGTCTGAGAAATCGCCGCCGATATCGGAATTGCCCTTCTTTGTAAGAGGCTGGTACTGGTGATAACAGCCGCCGTCGGGAAGCTGTGTTGAAGCGAGGTCGATAAGGCGCTCTCTTGCTCTGTCGGGTATCTGGTGAACGAAGCCGAGGATATCCTGGTTAGAGTCACGGAAGCCCATTCCGCGTCCGATACCGCTCTCGAAATACGAAGCGGAGCGCGAAAGGTTGAAGGTAACCATACACTGATACTGATTCCAGATATTTACCATGCGGTCTACCTTGTCATCGGGAGTTGCAACATTAAGTATGCCAAGAAGCTTGTCCCAAGCGTCCTTGAGTTCTGCAAGACCGGCAGCTACCTTTTCAGGAGTGTTATACTTCTCGATCATAGCGAGAGCCTTTTCCTTATTGATAGTCTGACCGTCAGCCTCAAATTTCTTGTCCTCAGGGTTCTCAACATATCCGAGAACGAATACAAGGGTCTTGCTTTCGCCTGCTGCAAGAGTTATTTCCTTGTAGTGGGAAGCGATCGGCGACCAGCCGTCAGCGAAGGAATTTGTTGCCTTGCCGTCGGTAACAGCCTGAGGATCACCGAAACCGTTATAGAGACCTATGAAGGAATCGCGGTCTGTATCGTAGCCGTCAATGGTATCGTTTACGGTGTAGAAAGCATAATGATCGCGTCTGTCGCGGTACTCGGTCTTGTGGTAGATAGTCGAGCCGACAACTTCAACACGTCCTGTAGAGAAGTTTCTCTGGAAGTTCGTGCAGTCGTCCTGAGCATCCCACAGGCACCACTCTGCGAAAGAGAAGAAATTGAATGTCTTAGCTTCGCTTCCCTCGTTCGTGAGAACTACCTGCTGTACCTCACCGTCGTAATTCTGAGGAACGAAGAATGTCACCTCAGCCTTGAGGCCGTTCTTTTTACCTGTGATGACTGTATAGCCCATACCGTGACGGCATTCATACGAATCAAGCTCGGTCTTTACAGGCGACCAGCCCGGATTCCAGATAGTACCGTTTTCGTTGATATAGAAATAACGTCCGCCCATATCTATCGGGACGTTATTATAGCGATAACGTGTTATTCTGCGCAGACGTGCGTCCTTATAGAAGCAGTAGCCGCCTGCGGTATTGGAAATGAGCGAGAAAAAGCCCTGATTTCCGAGATAGTTTATCCACGGATAGGGAGTCTTAGGGGAATTGATGACATATTCCTTATTGGCGTCGTCAAAGTAACCGAACTTCATAATAATTTCTCCTTTGATTTTTACGTTGAATGTAGGTAGATACACTACGTTAGCACTATTATATCATATTTCCCTGAATATTACAATAGCTGGGGCAAAATTTAAAGTGTATTATTTTCAAGCCGAAATTTGTGCAGTTTTACCTATATTTGATCTTCAAAAGAGAATGTTTCCTCAACGGTAGGTGCAGTGCATTCAGTGAAATTGCATTTTTCATAATATCTTCCTCATTATACACAGTAGACGGATTTTGCGGCACTTTGTGCCACAAAATGGTGGGCGCGTCAGCGCACGCTTCTCATCAAGCTATTTCAATAGCTTGATGAGAAATCAATATATGTGAAAAACTCATCACCTTCGTAAGAGCGCACAAAAACTGCTGCACAGTTTTGTGAAATATACCGGATCTTCAACACACAAAAAAGCGCACCTTAGTCAGCTTTCCTTAACGGAAAAAGTGAGTTACCGAGCCTATAACTATGGGCTCGGTAAAACTTTCCCACAAATCCGCCAGAGGGGGCTCCCCTTAGTGCGCTTTTGAAATTATACTTTTGTGAAGAATCTCTGATGAGTCTCGAACGTATCGCCCGGCTTTATCTCACGGTAGCCCGAGACGTCCGCGGGAAGGCTCAGGTTCGGCGCATCTATCATCGCAGTCATCGGCTCGGGGCAGAAATAATGGTTGAAGCCGCGGTCATTCCAGATTATCCAGAACTTATACTCCTCCGAGACCTCGTAGCAAAGCTTCTTTCCGCTCGCAATGTCCTCGGCGATCACTCCGTGGAACTTCTCATGATCCAGCTCGGCATATTCGCCGAAATACATATCATTATCGCATACCTGAAGCACGGGGCACTTGTTGCCCGTCTTGTATTCAAGATCCCACATTGTAAGGGACTTCAGTCTCTCCGTCGGGAGACAGCGCTCGTTGAGCTCACATTTCTTGCCGATCGGAACGGTAAGGCGGATATCACCCTCCTTGCCTCCGTCTGCAAACGGAGCGTTTATTGCCGTATGAGAAGCAAGCGACATGGGAAGCACCTTATCGCCCGAGGCATTGGTGAATTTTATATTCTGCTCAAGGCCGTTTTCCGACAGTGTAAAGGTATACTCCGCAACAAACGGCACGGGCAGATACTTGAAGAACTCATCGTTCTCGTCATAGACATAGCGTGTTTTCAGCCATGCGCAGTTGCTGTCAGCATTATGCTCGACTACCTCGTGGACCCTCTTGTGCAGGAAACCGTGAATGTGATTGTTGTACGGAGCCTTCTCATTCACAGGAAGCTGATAAACAGCGTCGGAGGTTTTAAGAACTCCGTCCGCAAAACGGTTAGGCAGATAGAGCGTAGGAAGTCCCCACACCTCAGCGGACTGCTTGATATCATCAGCGGTATTATCCGCATTGAAGCGGAAGAACTCCATGCCGTTGACATTGTCCCTCAGACGGATAACGTTCGAGCCGACCTCATAGGCAACGAGCGCTTCGTATCCTCCTGCCTGCAAGCGCACGCAGGTAAGTCCGTTAAAGTTTATCATCTGTGTTGAGTTTGTCATTTGTATCATTCCTTTCGGATCAAAATTTTCTTAAATATCTTATAAGCGCCGTGAAGCCTCTGAATATCAGTGCCCATACAGTTCCGGCGATCATTACCATTAATACAAACAGCAGTCCCATACCTTCAAAATTTACTAACGATTCAGATGAGAAAAGCTTGTTCATATCGACAGTACATATCCATATGAATGCAGCTGTATCGGCAGCTACATTTCCGATGAATAAGAACAGGCAGCATTTCCATGCCGGCATTTCAAACTCTTCGCAGAAGCGTTTTTCCGCTTTCAGGTACACGATAGGCAGTGCAAAGCAGCATACCGCTTCGACTATTATTGCTATACCTATTCCTGTGTCAGCCTCGCCGGTTATTACATCTATCCAAGCTGACAGCATGAATATCAGGATATTCACGGCAAAGCTAAAAAAGGCGATCTTCAACGAATTAAAAAATGATCTCATATAATCACCTTAATCAATGCGGTTCTCCATATCGGTGTACTCTCTCATGGGAGAGATAGCCTTATACGCGGGACGTATTATCTTGTTGGAGTTGATGAGCTCCTCAATGCGGTGAGCCGACCAGCCTGCGATACGGGAAGTCGCAAAAAGCGGTGTGAACAGCTCGTCCGGTATACCGAGCATTCTGTAAACAAAACCGCTGTAGAAGTCCACATTTGCGCAAACTCCTTTGTAAATGCGCCGCTCATCGGCAATGACCTCGGGAGCAAGTCTCTCAACGAGCGAATACAGTGCAAACTCGTCCTCTCTGCCCTTTTCGGCAGAGAGCTTCTCGACAAATCCCTTGAACACCTTTGCACGCGGATCGGACTGCGAATAGACAGCGTGTCCCATACCATAAATGAGACCTGCTCTGTCAAACGCCTCCTTATGAAGCAGCTTCTTAAGATAATTGCGAACCTCGTCCTCATCTGTCCAATCTCCGACAGTTTCTTTCATATCATCAAACATCATCGCTACCTTGATATTAGCTCCGCCGTGCTTTGGCCCCTTTAATGAGCCGAGAGCCGCAGCTATTGCTGAGTAGGTGTCAGTTCCCGATGAAGAAACAACATGTACTGTGAATGTGGAATTATTTCCGCCGCCGTGCTCTGCATGGAGAACCAGCGCAAGGTCAAGTATACGAGCCTCAAGCTCGGAATAGTGCTTGTTCGGACGGAGCATATACAGCAGATTTTCAGCGATCGAAAGGTCGGGATTCGGATCATGTATAAACAGACTTCCTCCGAATTTTGAGTATTTATAGGCATTATATCCGTAAACCGCAAGCACCGGGAAAAGTGTTATCAGCTCAAGGCATTGCCTGAGAACATTAGGGATAGAAATGTCATTCGCCTTGTCGTCATATGAATATAATGCAAGAACACTCTTGGCGAGAGTATTCATCATATTATCGCTCGGAGCCTTCATGATAACGTCACGTGTAAATGTTGTCGGCAGTTCCCTGAAGTCCGCAAGCAGCCTTCTGAACTCAGAAAGCTCATGCTCAGACGGCATACTGCCGAAAAGCAGGAGATATACGGTCTCTTCAAAGCCAAAGCGTTTTTCCTTTATAAAACCTGTGACTATATCTTCGACATCTATTCCCCTGTAGTAGAGCTTTCCGTCACCGTGATTCGGCATACCGTCCCCTGTATTAAGGACCTTTATTGTGCTTATATTAGTAAGACCGGCAACGACTCCGTTTCCGTTTATATCGCGCAGACCTCTCTTAACATCATATTGTGTATAAAGCTCGGGGTCTATTTTATATCCCTCCAGAGACTTATCTGCAAGCTTCATGATCTCCGGTGTGACCTCTGAAAATCTGTAGTTCATATCCTTCATCCCTTTCTTTTCTATCTTGCAATATTGCTCTTACAACTAAATCTCGAATGATTTATATTGCCCGGAAAAGCAGCTTTGTATCGGCAGCATCACGTACCGCAAGCCGCATACAATTTTTCATGAGTTAACCGGCAAAGCAATAATAAATGTGCATACTCCAATTATAGATTATTTCCGAAATTTTGTCAAGTCTAAACATATCTGATACTCATGCGGATAAAATCCGATCTGTCATACTTTTATTTTCAGCTATTGCTTTTTTATACGATTTAATGTATAATAAGATAAATACATATCATCAAAAGCGGAAATAAAGTGAGAAAATTCAAAAAAGCCTGCCTGACAAATGTAAAGAGCCCTTGCATTGCTTTTCATTCTGATACTTGCGGTTCTCATTATTATATCAATTGTTCCGGCAGATGATACCTGATACTCAGGCATAGATGACTTTCAAGCCATCATATCTATAAATTTAACGAAGAAGGCGACATACTTTGCTTTTACATCCGCGAGGATCCGCTTGAAGAATATCCTCAGTTTGTTTCTGTCTATAATTGGCACTATATCGACAGAGAGTATAAGGTAAAGAATTACGATAAATAATATACCGATAAAAGGAGCTGATATAATTGGATTCAATAGAATATAAATGTCCGAATTGTAACGCAGAATTGAAATTCAACCCCGATACTCAGAAGCTCGACTGCGAATTCTGTCTTAGCTCGTTCACCGTCGCCGAGGTACAGCTGGCGTGCGCAGAAGCAGAAAACAGTATCCCTGACGAAGCTCAGCAGCAAGCAGCTCAGGAATTTGAAGAGCATACCAACCTCTACCACTGCGGAAGCTGCGGCGCTGAAATAATGGCAGACGACCAGCAGACCGCGCTGTTCTGCTACTACTGCCACCAGCCTGTTATTCTTGCAGGCAAAATGTCCGGCGATTTCAGGCCGAGCAAGGTGATCGGCTTCAAGCTCTCAAGAGACAAGGCTGTCCGGAGCTTTAAAAACTGGGTCGGCAAAAGATGGTTTGTTCCTAAAGAATTCAAGTCCCAGCAGCAGATCCAAAAGATGACGGGGCTCTATGTACCGTTCTGGGTAGCCGACTGCAAGATAAAGGCGGACTACCGAGCACTCGGCAAGAAGATACGCTCATGGACGAGCGGAAGCTACCGATATGTCGAAACAAAGGAATACCAAATCGTCCGTCAGGCAGACATATTGACAAACGGTATCCCTGCCGATGGAGAGAGCAAGATAGAGGATCTGCTCATGGAGGCTATCGAGCCCTATGACTACAACGATCTTCAGCCGTTCTCTATGTCCTACCTCAGCGGCTTCTACGCCGATAAATACGATGTAGACAAGGCTGCGGTTTTCCCGAGAATACGCCAGCGTGCGTCACAGGCTTCACAGGGGCTCATAAAGGGCAGTATCTCAGGCTACACGGGACTGAATGTCTCGGTAGAGCAGTATAACATCGTCAACACAGACTGGGAATACATGATGCTGCCGGTATGGTTCATGTCATACAGATACAAAGATAAGACATACGAATTCGCCATGAACGGACAGACCGGAAAGCTCGCCGGGACGCCTCCGCTCGACAAAGGAAAACTTGCGCTCTTTTGTACCGCTATAGGTGCAGCCGCCGCTCTTATCCTGACACTTATCGGAGGTGCGATACTCTGATGAAAAAAGTAATATCTGCTATTTCAGCACTCATACTGACCATTGTAACTATGACCGTATGCGGGATAGATGCATTTGCAGTGTATAACTACGCACAGGGCTTCGACGGAGATACAAGCAAATCGGGACTTTACGACGGCGTAGATGTTTTCCCCGATGACAGGGAGGAATCGCTCGTTACAGCTATACAGGCATCCTCTGAAGAGCTCCGGATGAACATCTACGTCTACATCTCAGATTCTTATATGTCCGACTACCAGACCGAGATATTCGCCGACGATACATATGATGAGATGTACGGCGAGGACACTGACGGAATTTTTTACTATCTTGACCTCTCAGGCAAAAGTCCGGCTTATGACTATATTTCTACAAGCGGTAAGGCAGTGCTCCTGTATCAGGATAAGATAGATGCCATCTTCAATTACCTTGATAACTATCTTCCGGCTTCGGGTCAGTCCTACAACGAAGGAGATATCTACAATGCTGTTTCGGCTTTCCTGTCCATTCTGAGAACGTATTCAGACAACGCTCCCAAATCTTCACTAAAATATTATCACGACACATCATCCGGAAAGTATTTTTACTACAAAAACGGCGAATACATAGTTACCAAAAGCAAGCCGCCGGCATTATGGCTCATAATAATAACAGTATGTGCCTGCATAGGCTCGTTGACCGGATTTATCACCTACTGGGCAGCAAAAAGCCGCTATAAATTCAAATCAACAACCAACCCGAGCGTATATATTTCGCACAACGAGACACTATATACGCAGAGATCAGATACCCTTATACGCACATATGTACACAAGCATAAGATCGAATCTTCCGGCGGAGGCGGACGCGGAGGCGGAGGCGGAGGCGGACACTCTCACAGCGGCGGTCACGGCGGAGGCGGGCATCACCGATAAGTCACGGCCTCTCTCACCTGGCACTTTCATGAAAACGCTTCTTCATCGCTCTGCTCTGTGAGTGTACAGGACACACATCGCCAACGCATCCAATATGCTCGCCTCTGTTGCAAAATGCACAAAGTGCATTTTGCAGGCTGTAATACAGCCACAAATCCGCTTTGCGGATTTGCAGAGGCAGTATAAACGGAGCGCTTGCGGCGCTTTCCGCCGCCTGCCGTCATTGACGGCAGATTTCAAAATGTCCGTGGACATTTTGAAAAAGCGCTCAGCATAACGAAAGGAGACCACATAATGGACTATATCGGAGAAATATGCTCCGCCTGCGGAAATGAATTCACTGAAGACGATGATATCGTCGTATGCCCTGAGTGCGGATCGCCTCACCATCGTGACTGCTGGCAAAAAGAAAAACACTGTGCAAACACGGCATATCACTCCTCAGGAGAAAAATGGCAGCGGACTGTAAAAGTAAACAGCACCGCCGCATTCAGAATATGTCCGGTATGCCGCTTTCCAAACACTCCTGACGACGAAAGGTGCAGACAATGCGGTATGTCTCTCAATGAGCCCGAAAATGCCGATCCCACTTCTTACCGCGCATTTGGCGGAGAAGATATGCTCAATTCCGATTATGCCGGCTTTGACCCTGACGAAGATCTCGGCGGCGCTACATTAAAGGAAGTCTCGGATTTTGTCGGAACAAATACGATATACTATATCCCGATATTCAAAAGAATGAAGGACTTCGGCACAAAAGTATCGTTCAACCTTGCCTGCCTTGCATTCCCGTCGCTGTACTTTGCAAACAGAAAAATGTGGGGCTGGGCAGTCGTTGCGGCACTTCTCAGTGTCATTATGAGCCTGCCGCTCGTAATACTCTACATGGCAGACGCCTCGGGTATGCCCGAGAGCATTTCAGCCGCGATCGAAAGTAACAAGGATCTGCTCAGCACGCTCGATGGGATATTCGGAATTGCCGACTGGCTGATAAGGCTTGTATTCTGCCTGCTCGGAAACAGACTTTATTTTAAGTTCGTTATGAACTCCCTGAAGCGTCTGAGGAACGAAAACAGAGCTTCGCATGAAAGCATCTCGACCGCAGGCGGTATCCGCCCATCTAACATGATACTCATGGTACTGATAAAGGGAGCCCTTGCGATCGGGATCGGAATGCTAACATACATTATCATTTCCATGATAATGACAGTCAACGATTTCAGCACGCTTTCACTGCTTATCAAGTAAAAAAAGGCTTCTTGGATAAGAAGCCTTTTTTTATGCGCCGTGAACAATATTTACTTAATGTCTGCTCAACAACTAAAAATTGGCTTAATATAGCTTTTTAAAGCCAATTTTTAGTTGCCAAAGTGCAAGAAAAAACAAAGATATTGATAGTTTTTCTTGCACTTTGTTTTGCCCTTTAGGGCAAAATGAGCTTGACATCAAGAAATGTGACGCGCAAATTCCCTATATTATAAAGAATTTGCGCTCCCCGAACGAAGTTCGGGGCAATAACCGCCTTACGGCGGTTATTGAGGACACATTACTTATACGACTCAGGAAGCGATGATACGAGCTTTAGTACATACCGCTGTATAGTACCGGCGTCCTGTGCGGTAAGACCAGTACCGTTCTGATAGACATCGCCGTTAATAGCACCCTGTTCAGTTATGTGATCTTTGTCCGTACCGTTAACGCCATATCTATCACTGTTTGCAAGCGACTGCAATATGATAACTGCGTCTGCAAGTTCAACTTCGCTGTTGCAGTTAGCGTCACCGTAAACAGTATCATCTGTTACATTATTGGTAGTAGTCGTAGTTGTTGTGGTTTTTGAAGTCGTAGAAGTTGTGGATGTTGTGGTCTTAGATGTAGTGGAAGTTGTAGTAGTAGTGGTAGTAGTAGTGGTAGTAGTTGTTGTTGTTGTGACAGTTGTTCCGCCGGGAATCGTTACTGTTACCGGAACAACAGGTACCGTAACAACAACTTCAGGAGTAAGAGAAACAAAATTTATCTCGTTCTCACCGGCATATCTCTCAGCAATAGATCCCGTATAGCCATACATGGTGAAGCTTTCGTCTCTGAGATAAGGTTCATAATAAGATGAAGTTTCGTTATAGGGATAACCGATAGACCGGCTTACTATCTCATAAACAGAATCTGTGATTATCATAGTAACAAGGGAATGACAGCCATAGAAAGCGCTGCTTTCTATAACGCCCACAGTATCGGGAATTGCGATCTCCTTCAGCGAAACGCAATCACTAAACGCACCCTCAGGAACAGTTTTTATTGAGCTTCCGAGGCAAACTCCGAGAAGATTGTTACATTCAGAGAAAGCACTAACTCCAAGAGCAGTTAATCCATCGGGCAGGGTAACATATGTAAGGGAATCACAATCATAGAAAGTATAGCTGCCGATCTCTTTTACACCGCTTCCTATGCTTATTCCCGTCATTTTATCACAGCCATAGAAAGCAGAATTTCCGATATACTCTGTTCCATTGCCTATTATAACATCTGTAAGATTATTACACCCATAAAACGCGCAATTTCCTATCGTTTCAACGGAATCAGGAATAGATATCCCCCTGAGCTGATCGAAATCATAGAACGCATAATCACTGATCATTGTAGTACCGTCAGGAACTATTATCTCGGTTATAAGCTTGTTGTTCTGGAGTACATTCGCTGCTTTTACTATGGGGTTAGCATAAGCATTTTCAAACTCTATCTCACACCATGCTGACATATCGGGGATAGTAAGGTATTTTACGTAATAGCTGCTGCTGCCATAAAACGCATCCGAACCGATAAATTTCAGAGATGAAGGAATTGTCATGTTTGTGATATAGCTGTATTCAAATGCCTTTGTCGCTATAGATTTAAGAGTAGAGGGAAGAACGATCGTGCCTATATTTGTATACATGAAAGCGCCTTCCTTGATAGTCGTTACGCCCTCAGGTATCTCGAGATATTCTATGTAGTTGGTATTTCCAAATACATAAGCATCTATTGATTTAAGCGAGCTTGAAAGCTTGATCTCACTTAAACTTGTGCTATAAAACGCATATTTACCGATCTTTGTAACTGTATCGGGAATGGATATTGACGATATCGCGCTGCAGCCGTAGAAAGCATAGTTGCCTATATTCTCCAGATTCTCCGGGAAATTGAAATATTTAAGGTTATAGCAGTTATAAAACGCCTTATTGTCAATATCGGTTACAGAATCGGGGATATAGACCTTGGTAAGATGATAGCAATCCTCGAAAGCCGAGTATGATATCTCCGTAACAGGAAGACCGTTATACGTCTCCGGGATTATGGCTCTGTAAGCCTCCTTATCACAGCCGCTTACCGCAGCATAATCGTCGTATTCGGTAAATTCCAGACCTGCTGTATAGCCGAGCGTGCATATATCGCCTCCGGCTTCAAGAGCAGCCTTGTATGCCTCCATATTGTGCCCGGGAGTAACTCCCTCGCCATTTCCCACGTTGGCTACATTGTCTACATGTCCGAATAGCTTTGATGGATCACTTACGCCGAATGCCGAGAGATTGCCGTTAGGTCCAAACGAATCATAAAAATTGTATATGTTATGGATATTCTCGAATCCGGCTATCGTTTGGGTATCGCTTTCGGTCTTGGTCTTTATCGCGCCGAAGGTATAGGCATAGATATCGTCCTGTTCAAGTTTTTCCGACCATGAAGCTCCGCCGTCGAGGAACATATCATAGTTAGCCGCAGTCAGATTCGCCGCAGCTCCGCCGAGACTATGACCTGTAATGACGAGCTTTTTATTCGTCATATCATAAAAATCAGGACATTCCTCATTAATGAATTGGTTCAGATTAGTCTGTATAGAGTACTGGAAATCTTTAACATTACTGTATACTGAATAAGTTGCAAGAGTTTTGGTATTATCATAAATACCCCACGTATTGAGCCAGTCAGAAACAGTCGATTCCTCAACGTCACTGAGAAAATCGCCTGTGGTAGTTGATCCTCTTGCAGTGACGAAGATAAGCGCTGTATCCTCGCCGTCAACGGTTATCTCGTCATAGCCGAAAGAATACGCATAGTATGCGTTATCGCCGTAGTTATAAGCCTCGTAAGCGTCAAAACCGTAGGTGTTGTAAAGCTTAAGTACATTGGTCTCGTCAACATTTTCTGCTGTATGACTGAACTCGGCGCATATTTTTGCCAAGTCATTATTGTATACCAGCGACGATTGCTCAAACATTGCTCCATCAAGCGAACGAGCTGCGTCAACAGTTATCGTTGCAGGCGGAAATGCCGTAAATGTGGTCATAAGCACGGCTGCTGATGAAACAGACGAAATAAACTTACTGAACGTTTTTTTCATGATGACCCTATCCCCTTTTATATATAATTGATAATAATATTATAATCAAAAGCAACAAAAAAATCAATATACGCAGGGATATTTCTACCATTTTAACAAAGTGATAGCAGGATCATATATTAAATGCACAAAAACAGACTACCCTTTCGGGTAGTCTGATAACACTTATGCATTTACTGAAACAGCGTTTCTTTTTTCTTTTCTTTTTATGCTCTTTTTCACCTTTTTCAGAATGCCGCCGATGAGCAGTTCAACGAACCCTGTACAGATTGCTGCCAGTGCAAACGGAAGAAGAACGTTAGCAATTATGTAGAATGCAAGCTCATTCGTGAATGCATATGCGACAGGTGCTCCTACGATTATTGCAACTCCGACAGCAAACACGATCACACCGCTGATGAACAGGATATTGCCATAGAATCCCGTGAGATGTCTTCCCTTCTTGTCAACGATGACTAATATCCATATGAAAAGCACGATTATCAGTGCAAATATGATACCGATGGTGATATATGAGAAAACATAGCTGAGATTCTTAAGACCGAAGCCTGCCTTATCACCCCATTCTCTGACGCTCATGGTCGTATCAAAATCCTCCTTATCGAGGTTTGAACGGATAGTCTTGTAGCTTTCCTCAGTCATATCGTAATTGAAAGTGTCCTTCGCAGCAGACCTATTTTCTTTGAAGAAATCGTTTACGAAATCCTCAGAAGTGACGGACGGATCACTGCCCTTGCCATCTGCTATATAATTAACGTAATTTTCGGCACGCTCGCCTGCATATTCAAGGAAATCACTTTTAAGCATGAACTCTTTGAAGCTTGACTCGTCAGCAGCTCCCTCTGTAGCAGTCCTGAAGCCAATAGTCTTATAGAGGTCGGTTGAAATTTCCTCGCCGTCATACTCAGCGGTAAGAATAGTTCTCAGGTCAAGCTTTTCCACTCGTCCTCTTATGATATTGCCGTTCGCACCGAACTTAACACAAAGAATAAGGCTTAAAAGAAGCGTGAATACAATTGCGAAGAATGCGACCACAGAAGCTCCGATCACTCTTCCTGCGCCGACCTTTACCTCCTTCTTTTCCTTTACGGGAGAGGGAGCTGTCTGCATTGCAGGCTGTCCGTATCCGTAGGGCTGCTGAGAATAGCCGCCCTGATACTGACCGGACTGAGGCCGGGACTGATATCCTGCCGGCTGGTATTCTGCCGGCTGATTGCCGGAACCTGCTCCGTAAGCATGAGTTGCAGCAGCATCACTGATATTTATAGTATCATCATTATCGTTTACTGTGACATTTTTTTCGTCCTGCAGGATCCCTGACTCGCTTTCAAATATGCTTTCTGATGTTTGTGTATCGTTTGTGGAAGGTGATTCGTTATTCACGGAAGCTCCCTCGTCTGCTCCGAGCGCACTGATAGCGGCATCAATAGTATCCTCAACACTTTCTGTCTTTACAGCATCGGATGCGGCTGACTGACCCGCTTCTTCAACAGCGCCGGGAAATTCGGGGGCATTCAGTTCCTTCCCGCAGCCTGTGCAGAAAATAGCCGCGTCATCAAGCTCCTTGCCGCAGTTTTTACATATCAACATATAAATATCCTCCTTATAAAGTATAAACAAGGTAAAATAAACCGGTGAAATCGAGTTCTAGTCTATTATATACTATAAAAAGTAAGATGTCAAGAAAAAGCTGCCCGTAATGTATACGGACAGCCTTTTGGTTTTTTATGCAACAAGTCCCGAGCGCTCGATACCCTCTGTAAAGTATTTCTGTAAGAAAACATACAAAATGAGTATAGGTGCTATGGAAATGAGACAGCCTGCCTCCTTCCACACTATCTGCTCACGCGGGCTTATCTGAACAGTCGCATCGTTGAATAATCGTATTTTCAGCTCATTGTCAAGGTTAGTGAGCATAAGAGCAACTGTCTTTGTATCTGTGAAGAATGTTGTGCTTACGTAATAGTCATTCCAGTACCATACTACCGAGAAAAGGAATACGGTAAGGAAGGACGAAGCCGCATTGGGTACCATAACTCTTACAAAGGTCTTGAACGGACCGCAGCCGTCAATATATGCGGCGTCCTCCAGCTCACGGGGAAGTCCCTTGAAAAACTGTCGGAAAATGAGTATCATAAGTCCCGAGCGTATGCCGTTTGCAGTAAGAGCCGGCAGATACATTGTCCACATCGTATCGATAAGATTGAGCTTGCCGAAAAAGAAATATCTGAACTGAGTGTAAAGCGGAAGGGCGATCACCTGTGTAGGAACAAGTATCATCATGATAACGATACCGAAAAGAAGTCCCTTGCCCTTGAATTTGAACCTTGCGAAGCCATAGCCTGTTATCGCGCATGAAACTACCTGAACCAAAGAACAGCCTATATTTAGTATAAGCGTAGTTCTGAGCGTATTCCAGAAGTCCATTGCCTGAATGGTCTCCTTGAGCACATTCAGGGTATAGTTACGCGGTATCCACATAACTGTCGGATCGCTCATATCGCTTCTTTCTCTGAAGGTGCAGCTTATCATGTAGATAAGCGGATAGAGGATAACGAAGCCCAGTCCGAAAAGTATCACAAAGCGGAAGAACGGCCACACCTTTTCGGCAACAGCTTTTCTTCTCAGATAGCTTATCTCTGCCTTGGACATAGACTGCATACGGATCTTTTTTGCCTCTTTTTTGCTCATGCCGTTGCCTATTTCAGCCTCGGTCTTTACTACAGCATCACCTGCTGCAACAGCTAACTGATTATCTGACATTGATCCGCACCTCCTTAGTCTACCTCATAGTAAATAAACTTATTTACTATGGCAGTTATCAGACCTATTGCGGCAAGCACGATAAGGAAGTATATCCACGCCATTGCCGAAGCTTCTCCGAAAGCCCACTGGTTCTTCATATCTATGATACGGTTCATAACGCTGTTGGTAGGACTTGTGAACGAGTCGATTACGGTGAATATCAGATTAGCGAGTATGAACGGGCTTACATATGGGAATGTTATCTTCCAGAAATACTCCCAAGCGGTAGCTCCCTCCATCTGAGCGGCTTCCTTAGCCGAAGGCGGGATATTCTGAAGCGCTGCAAGGAACAGCAGTATCTGTATGCCCGAGCTCCAGACGATACCAAAAATGTTATCGGCTACCGTAGAGATCATCGTTCCCATATTGTCGCTAAGACCATAGATGCCGAGAAATTCCAGAAGCGAGCCCACCATATCCGTTGAAAACATGGTAGAAAACTGAGCCGCACCGGCGTTTCCGGTAGAATCCATATCACCGTTGATTATCTTGTAAACAGGTCCCGTAGCAATGATAACAGGGAGGAAAAATATGGCTCTCGAGAGGGCTCTTCCCTTGAATTTCTGATTGAGTATTACTGCAATAAAGAGCGAGAATATCAGAACAAGAGGGGTTTTCCACAATGTTTCAAGGAGCGTATCCGTCAGATAATCGGTATAGTTTGGATCCGTGTTAAGTACATATGAATATTTCTCGAATCCGACCCATGTGGTATCGAGTGATCCGGGATTTACCGTTACCTCATTGAACGAATAGTAAAGAGACTTGATAAGGGGGATAAGGAAGAATATCAGAGTTCCTACCATCCACAATGCAATGAAACCGTAGCCATACATCGCTTTTCGCTTTTCATACGGCATTTTGTGGTGCTTGGGCTCTTTCTCCGGCACTGATGCCGATGAAACAGCTTCTGCCGGCGTCTCTCCTGCCTTGAGCGGAGGCAGCTCTGTGCCTATCTCCGCCTTTCTTTCCGCAGCCTTCTTCTTGGCAGCCTCAATATCCGGATCAACCTTTTTTCTTGCCATCAGAATCTGATACCTCCTTCCTCAGAATATTCGGAAAGATCAATAAGCTTTCCGTTGTAGTCGATAGTCTTTGCAGAGAGGTCTACCTTAACGACCGTACCGTTTTCATAGGTAGTTGTAATGAGATCACCGTCGTTTTCAACATCATAATCGGTAATGAAACTGTCGCTTACATCCCTCAGAATAGGATCAAGCAGTTTATATTCCTCTGCTGCGGTATCTATCCAGTGCTCGTAATTTGCGTAGTAGTAGATGTCGAACTCGGTGTCCTTGAGCGTACTGGTCTCCTCATAGAGCATATCGTAGCTCAGGTTGCTTCCCGTCGCTATCGCCATGAGAAGCAGTGTTTCGGAATCAGCATCTCCGTTGAGAGCTGTTGTCGAATACGGTATCACGCCGTGCATTACAAGCTGATAGAACGGTATATCCTCGTCAAACACGTCGAAGTGGCTCGACGAAAGCGGAACGTTCGTTATATGGCTTACATACGGCAGAGCATATGCATTGGCGCTGTCGGCGAGTATGCCGCCTCCGAGAGAGCTGTCAAGCTTAGCATAGCTTTCTTCAAGAAGCTCCATCGTGTTATAGCGTGAGATACTCTTCTTGCCGTAGTCTCCGTAGAGGGACGTTGTGAGGTTTGCGACCGAAACTCCGTTAAGATCAGCCTTTGAGTAGCTGTCTGCCACCTCACCCAGCACCTCTGTAAAGTAGCTTGGTGAAAGCAGCGACATATTCTTCTTGAAGCCGTCCGGTATGCCGTAGGCTCTGTCGTAGCTGACTATTCTTGAGTATGAGCCTGAAACTCTTACCGCCGTACTTGAGAATGAATAATAGCCGTTGCCGGAATAAAAATCCCTGTTATCGGAAACAGGATAGAGCTGATAGCCGCTGCTATCCATAAACTGGGTCAGGCTCTTGAAATCGCTCTTTCCGCCAAGAGTTCCCGAGGGCTTTGCTCCTGTATCGACCTTATTTTTTATACCGTCATTTGTCCAGTTGCTGTAAGATACAACAATGTCGTCAACGCCGTTGTCCTTGAGTTTTGAAAGTATATCCTCAGCCTGACTGTAGCTCGTGATAGATGTCTTGAGCGTTACCGGTATGCCAAGGATCGGCTTTTTCTTCTGAACTCCGCCGTAGAGATCGACATACATTGAAGCGCTGTCCGCCTCCGATCTTATCTGAACACCCTCGTCCTCAATGAGGTACTGTCTGTAGCGCTGTGCCACGTCAACGTAGTCAGCGCCCTCCTTTGCGATAGGATAATAGAGCAGCTCGATATCATCCGAGATGATATCGCCGTCCTCGAAAACGGTGAACTTTTCGTTGCTGTTGCCTGACATATAGAAGCTGTCAGTACCCCTGAGCGTAAATGTGAAATTGCATAGGTTATAGCTGCTGTTGGACTGCTTTGAAACGTTCGTCGTGAGGACTGCATTGGAATCGCCCTTTGAAGCCACAACGAGCATCGCGTTATCCTCCTTGACGATACCGTATACAGGCAGATATATCTGCTCTGTAACAGCCCCCTTTGTGGTGGGAACTACAGTAACATCCGAGCCGTATACCTTCTGCATATAGGTATTTGCCTGCATTGTCCTGTTATTGTTGAAGCGAACAAGAGCTCCGCTTCCGTCGGGGATAACAAAGTATCCGTCCTCCTGATCGGAGGCTGCACCAAAGCTTCCCAAAACCGTCATTTCGGTAGCCACGTTTGCAGAATTCGTCTCTTCTATCTCCGATACCTTTACACTTGCTTTAAGGTGATCGTCCTCAATGGTATACTCGACAGGATATTTAAAGCCTGCCTTTGAGTAATTGTAGACTACCCTTATGCCGTTTTGGATATCGCTCACAGTGAAAGTACAGTCATCTGTACCTGAACGCAAAACATTGCTGTTAGAGCGCTTTTCCGGTATTCCATAGCGAAGGAGATTTGACGACTTGAGCTCATCAACAAGAAGCTGAGTAGCTATCTTATCCTGCGAAGCTTCCAGAGGAGACGACCACCAGATATAGCCTGTCTCAAGATTTTCTATACCGAATATCGCATTTCTTTTATCAACTATCATTCTGAGCTTATCGCTCTGCGCTCCGTACTCATACGCACCGTAGTAGTGGGACATATCCTCGGAGATCCATGCAAACTCGCCGGACTCGGACTCGTATACTCTCATACCGTCTTCGTCCCTTTTGTATGTAAATGTATCGTCGATCTTTTTCAGGTCGTCCGTCAGGAGGTCAAGAGACTTGCCGTCTGCGGAAAGAAACGCAGTATCGCTATCGAGCGAGGATATTATCATTCTGAGCTTCAACGGCTTTGTAACATCTTCATCAGTTATAATGAAGTATCTGCCTGCATCGCTCACAAAAAGCTTGCCCTCGTCGCATTTTTTCCCGTCCTCAAACGAAGCAACAGCTTCACCTTTTTCAGGATCTACTGCAATCAGCTCGCCGAGCTTTTTTATCTCATCGACTTTATCGGCGAATTCCTCCTGTTCTTCGGTGTAATCCTTTTTCTTTGGCTTTTCTCCATATTCTCTTTCCCATAGGATATCATCGATATCGTCAGCTTTATAGTAAATATCAAGTCCGTCGATAGTACCTATTTTTTCAAGGTATTCCTCTGCGTCCTGCGCCGAAAACTCTATCTTTTCCTTTGATTCCGAGCGTTTCACCTTCTCGGTTGAAGCCTCCTCTTCATCTCCGTCAGCTTCAGTCTCGTCTGTTACCTCACCGGAAGCGGTCTCATCATCGTCATCGGCATATATATTTCCGGAAACAGCCATGGTTGAAACGGCAAGGAAGCAAAGTAAAAATCTTTTAATTTTATTACTCATATTTATCACCGCCGTTTCATCAGACTCTCAGCCTGTAGGATATCTCTGTGTATATCGTGGAAATGAAAATGTATACCTGCTGGATCAGCGACATGAACAGTACAAGCAGAAACAGCATTATCAGCATTGCAACAATAGTAAGTATTATCGCGAAAATGGTCTTGCCAAACGAATACTGATGCACCGATTTTATCGCTGAGAACAGCAATATCGCCGACCAGCCCACACCTATTAAATATATCGCTTCAAGAAAGACATATTCGTCTCTTATCAGAAAATGAGAGAGAATAACGCATATGAATCTCTGCGCGACGAAAGGCACAAGCGCGTAGGCACTGTAAATACAGATGTTCTTCATCGTGCCCTCTCCGTCGAGCAGCGTACATATCGCCCAGTTACCAACCACCCATACCGCAAAGAGAACTATGCTCTCGACAATGTAGGGGATGATATTGAAGGTCTTATCGTATGAAACATAAAACTGAAAGCCGTAAAGGCGTCCATAAGCTATCTGGGCGAGGAAAAGCAGAAACACTATCAGAAATGCTATTTTCAGCGAACCCGCTTTTTTCCAGCGCATATCCTCAAAGCCCTCGACGGGGTGGGTTATGGAATGCTTGACCCACTCGCCGGGTTTTAGATCCATCATTACTGCTTCTCCTCCTCTCCATTGTTTTCCTGCGAGGCGGCTGTATCCGTCTCATCATCCGCTGTCTCCGCGGCATTTCCATACAAAGCCTCGTTCTCCTCGCGCTCGCGCTTGAGGCGATCGAGGATCTCAGCGAGATTTTCCTCCTCTATTCTTGCAGCCTCCGCGGCAAGTCTGCGCTTTTTGAGCTTTTTGCTCAGGAAGATGAGCGCTGCTATTATGATTACGAGAACTATGACTATTGTAGTGAAATTCTTCTTGAGATACTCCATTCGGTAGCCCTCAAACGCCTTATTATAGATCGCCCCTGCATCTGCAAGCTTAGCGTATTTCATCGACCCTTCGTAATCGCCCTTTCTGAGCAGCGCCGAAGCTACGCCGATATAAGCCATTCTGTAGTTGCCGTCACGTTTGAGCACCTCATACCATGGCTCAAGAGCCTCTTCATAGTATCCGGCATTAAACATAGCCGTTGCGTTATGGACTATCTCGCCGAAAGATGTCTCGGTAAATATCGTTATCGTATCCTTTGAAGAGTCCACTACGTAAAGGTTCTTGCCGAGAGATTCAAGAGCCGCAACCTGATCGAAACCGCCGGTCTGCTTTGCAATGGTTCCCACGATAAACAGCAGATTGCAGTCCTCATCGTACTGGAAGATACGTCCCGTTGTGAAGTCAAGGCAGTTTATTGCGCCATCCTCTGCAATATCTATATCGACTATAGCCGACTGGAGCACCTTGTTCTGAGAGGTATCATACATGGGAGTATAGTCGCCGAACGAAATTTCAAGATTGGCAAATATATTATTGCCCGCTGCATTGAGCTTCTTTACCGTATCTGTAGTCTGAGTGTTGGAGGAAGTACAGGTAAAGATGAAGTCGCCGTCGATATCGAAGCTTGTGATACCCGTAGGGACATTTCTCGCACGATGAGCCTTCTTCTCTTCAGACATGAACAGATTTTTTATATAGTTACCGACTATCTCGGCTGTCGGCTCTACTCGGTTAGCACCGTAGAAGCCGGTGAATTCGCCCTGCGGATCAAACATTGCCGCACCGGTAGTGATATTTCCGAGCACGACGTAAACATTGCCTGCTTTATCCGCAACAACGCGCTGAGGCATAAATGTCCTCTTCTGGTCGTAGACCTCGGAGGTCGGCTTGGTTATTTCCATTATGACATTTGCATCGTGATCGCATATAAGCACGCGCGAATTCTCTGAATCGGCTATATACAGCCAATCATTCTCTTCGGAAACATATATGCCCATAGGCTTGTTGAGCTTGGTTTTCGAGCCGTCGGGCATAGTAAAGGAATCGTATATCTCCTCTACCTCGTCCATATCCTCACTAAGAGCAACGATACGGTTGTTTCCGGTATCGACTACATAGAAGATATGATTATGATCGCAGAAAATGTCGCTCGGCGAATCGAAAGCTCCTATATCAAGGTCATATCCCGAAACAACTCTGTCCGCGATATATCCCGCCTGAGACGGGATAGCCTCGCCCCAGCGGTCGTAGTTGTAAACGTCATACGGCTCACCTGCGGAAGCTGCAAGAGAAGCTCCTGCACCTCCGATGAGCGTTAGCGATAATATTGACGCAAGAAGCTTTGATGATAATTTTTTCATTACATTCACTCCTTCCGCAATTAGTCCTTGATACCCGAGTGAGCCATAGTCTCGATGACCTGTCTCTGGGCGAGCATGAATACTACTATCGGAGGAACCAACATGAATACAGCAGCTGCCATAGCAACGCCGGCTCTTGCAAGTCCGGAGGAAGCAGCCTGAGTAACAACGGTCGGGAGAGTTTTATACTGCTCCTGGAAAACGACCGTACCTGCCTGAATATTCCAAGCTGCCTGGAACGCAAAGATTATCAGTGTCATCAGGGCAGGCTTCTGGTTCGGCATTACTATCTGCCAGCATATCCTGAACAGACCCGCACCGTCTACCTTTGCAGCCTCGATCATCGCGTCAGGCACCTGACCGATAGACTGTCTCATAAGGAACAGTCCCATAGGCGAGGCGATCGAAGGGAGTATGAGTGCCCAGTAGGTGTCTATCATATGCAGCTTAGCCATTACGATGTACTGCATGATGTAGATTACGTTGCTCTGGTAAAGCAGCGCAATAACGATTATGCTGTTGATTATCTTGCTACCCGGAAAGCGGCATTTTGCAAGTACGAAAGCCGCCATTGAAGCAAATATGCACTGTGCGACTGTTACCGTCGCTGTGACGAATACGCTGTTGAATACGTATCTTGAGAAAGGAACTCTGTTCTGATTCAGCGCCCCAAACATATCCTTGAAGTTATCAAGAGTAGGTCTTATAGCGTAAAGCTTAGGCGGAAATATAAACAGTTCCTCTACCGGTTTTATAGACATTACTATCGTAAGGTATATAGGGAGAACCATGAAAAGTCCCAGTAACAGGAGGAACAGGAATATAGCTACAGTTCCGCCGATCTTTCTGCCTGCCTGCTTATTTGAAGCCTTTAGCTTCGCAGTATTGACTTGTGTTGCCATCATTCCGCCTCCTTAATCCATGTATTTGCTCAGAATCTTGCTTATTAGCTTATTCAGAGCATACATCACCACGAACAGCACCATACATATCGCCGAGGCATAGCCCATCTCGTACCTTACCCAGCCGTAGTCGTAGGCGTGGGTCATGATCGTATGTGCTCTGTAATCGGTGCTCGGGAAGCCGACGAGGTTCTGTGCAACTGTACCTGCTGTGAAAGAGCTTACTATCTGCATAACGGCAGCAAACATGAGCTGCGGTCCCATAGAGGGGATAACGATGTATATAAGCTCCTGCCAGCGCGTCTTGATACCCTCGATAGCGCCCGCCTCATACATCGAGCGGTCGATGTTCTGGAAGCCTGCACGCAGAGCAAGGAAGCCCGCGCCGAGGGATATCCACAGCTGAACGACGATCGTGGCACCAAGGACGTAATTTGCATCGGTAAGCCACTGTATCGGAGAATTTATGAATCCCAGGTTCATCAGGAATGAGTTCATGTAACCGTTCATATCTCCGCTGAAAATGAGCTGCCATACGGTGTATACGTTAGCCATTGAAGGAGCGTAGAATATGAGGGTGAATACTGTTTTGAGCTTGGGATGGAGCTCGTTTATCAGCCACGCAAGGACGAAACAGAGTATATAGCTGACAGGTCCCGTAAACAGGGCGAAAACTATAGTAACTCTTATCGACTTGACGAATATCTTATCCGAGAGGAAGAGCGTGGTGTAGTTTGAAAGACCGATGTACTTCGGAGCCTGCGCCATATTGAAGTCTGTGAAGCCCATAGGGAGCGACATGACTACCGGAACAACGGTAAAGATTATGAAAAATATCATGAAAGGTGCAAGCATGAGGTAACAAGCCTTATTACGCTTGAAAGAGAGCCACATCAGGCGGCGGTCCTCCTGCTTTGTCCTTTTTCCGATATCTTCTGCTGCTATCTGAGCCAAAGCTTTACTCCTCCTTCCGGTCAGTTTCCGTCGGTGCTCAGACCGAGGTTTTCACGTTTTCTTGTGATCTCGTCATTTATGTCGCGGTTGTACCATATCAGAGTATCACGCGGATTCTCTCCATTGTTAACGACCTCTCTGAATGCATTCATGACGTTTCTTGTAACAGCATATGAGGACGGGATAATTGGTATCTCCACAAGCTCTTCCTGCTGATCCTGCAATCTTGCAAGCTCATCGTTAGACCACGAAAGCTGCTCTAAAGCCTCAAGGTTAGCGGTATCGAAGCGGCCCATAGTACCGAGGAGCCCCTCGATCTGCGTACCGTACTGCACCTGAGTATCGGTCTCGGTGAACCACTTGATAAACTTCCATGCATTTTCCTTGTCGCTCACCTTCTTGAATATAACTGCTCCCGAGCCGGTAGAGTTTGCAGCATGTGAAACGCTGCCGTCCTCCTGAAGAGTTCCGGGCACCTGACAGAAATCCCACAGTCCCTTGATCTCAGGGGAAGCAACGGAAAGCTGATTGAAGAAGGTATAGTTTGCGATAACTATAGGGTACTCGCCCGTTCTGAAACGGCTGAACGCGTCGTAGGTCTGAACGAAGCTGTACTTAGTGTAGAAATCCGTCCACTCCTCGAATGACTGAACAGCCTCGATAGAATCAAATGTAGAAGCGGTCTGCGCCTCGTTGTAATAATTCTTTCCCTTCTGAAGCAGAAGCATTGCAAATGTATGACCTGCTTCCGTAGCAGGGGATATATTCGTCGGAGGAAGTATGAGTCCGACGGACATATAGTTCCTCTGGAGCGCAGGGAGCATATCAATGAGGTCATCCCATGTTTCAGGAGGAGAATCATAATTGAGCTCAGTGAGCACATCAGTGCGGTAGAACATCATAGGGAAGGTCTGACTTATCGGCAAAGCGTAAGCACCGCCGTTGTACTCATAGGGAGTCATGGCGTTCTCCTGGAATCGCTTGGTGACCTCTGCGTAATCATCAAATTGGGAAATATCAACAAGGAGGTCACGCGCGGCGAGGTTCACGGGGAATTCTCCGCCGAGGAACAATGCAACGTCCGGACCCTTGCCCGCGAGAGTAGCCTCTACTACGCCGCCGACAACAAGATTCACCGATATCGGTATTCCCGTATCCTGCATGAACTGGTTCTCGGACATTTCCTTTACCACCTGAGCCTGATCGCGTCCGAGTGATACCCATACATTGATAACGTCCTCGCCCGTAACGTCCGAGAGGGTCGTGTAGTCCTCAAAGAACGATCCTATGAACGACTTCCAGCTGAAGCTTACAGATTTCCCGAATTTTTTCTTGCAGCTGGTGAATTCCTTGTCCGCAGAAGCGAATTCTATGTAATCCACCTCAAGGGGCTGGTCCCTGTAATCTCTCATCCATGATGAGATAGAGGTAATGTTGTCTTTTATCTGAGAAAGGTATGACGGTATCTTGAGCGGCTTTGCGACGCACTTGTCAAGGATAACGGTCATTGTCTCAAGAGCCGCAGCCTCCGATCCCGCCGAGCCCGAAAGAGACTCGATATCGGACTGTATCTGCTTGAGCTCGCCCGAAAGCCTCTGAAACTCGCTTACGAGCTCGGGTATCTTCTCATGTACGTAGTAATCGGTGTACTGATCGGGAGCGGGTCCCGTTATCATCAGTATCTTGCGGTAATATGTATTTAGCTCGGCTACAACGTCCTCGAGCTTTCTCATAGAGTCGCCTATCTCGCCCGGAACGCACTCCATTGTAATGGTATGGTCGCGGTCGGCATCAAGGTAAACATAAACATAATCCCCGCCGGACTTGGGGCTTACAACGTTCCAATCGGTATCATAGTAGAATTTTACCTGATCGAGCTCCTCACAGAGCACTTCGCCGTCGATGTAGATGCGCCTGTTGGAATAAAAGCCTCTCATCTGATCCTGACGCGACTTTATGCCTATCTTGTACCAGCCGCTGCTGCCGATATCGTCATGGCTGATAGTCCATGTTACGGACTGAAGAGCCTTCTTCCAGTTTCCGCTTCCGAGAGTGTTGTAAACGACCTTGCTCGGATCTGATGGGGATACAAGATAATTTGTATTATCATATGTAGGATAAAGTGTGGAATCAGACTTATAGACAGCATCCTCGCCCTCTATCCTGAAAATGTTTGAAGGGGTGGAATCCTTTGTAACAGCAGCCTCCACAGAAGCTACATATTCGCTGTATGCAGGAAGCGCCTCCGGATTATAGAACTTGAAGCTCTCAATTGCAAACTGAGCTCTCTCAGACGAGAACGTAACCTCGTGGCTTCCCTCTTCGATGAGGAAAAACAGGGGGGCACTGAAAAGTCCGTCAGTATCGCCGAAGTCGCTGCTACACCACATTTCCTGCTGCACCTGCGAAGGGCGCACCTGATTGCCTCGCGAGTCGGTATATATATCCTGCTCATTGACCCATACGCGGCTGAGAGTGATACGTGAAGCAGTGTCATAAGGCAATTCGCCGTCTATCATCATCGAAAGCTCTATATCCGAGCTGTTCGACATCATCGGGCAATATGTCATATTAACGCAGTAAATGCCCGTTTCCTCGATGTCGAATCCATATGTGACCGTTCCTTCAGAGCTTTCCCATAGAAGAACATCATCGCGGCTGTCGCCCTCCGGACCGTAGCTTCCGGTAGAAAAGTCACCTCCGCTCACCGAGGTATATGAGGTTCCTCCTATCTCGATGGTCTTATCAGGGCGGTTTTCGCCTGAAAAAAGATCGTAATAATCGCTGAACGAGAGCAGCCCTGTATCTATCGGTTCGATAGTATAATAATCCTCTGTCATCGCGTCAAGAGTCTCCTGAGAGACAGCATATTCATCATCCGCAACAGCCGCCAACGCACCATACGAGCTGCCTGCGGCAACTATAAGCGACAAAGCTCCGGCAGTCAGACTGCGGGAAATTCTTTTGATGTCCAATTGTTATCCACCTTTCCTTATGAGATCATGAGAAGCCCGCCCACAAAAAAAGCGCGCAACTCCCCCACCCTGCCGTCAGCAGGGCATAAAACAGCTGCTGTGAGCCGGCGAAGGTGATGAGAGGCTTCCGCCGCCGGAAACAGCACAGAGTATTCATTTTTATCACGATTACGCACACAAGCTGCCTACGCTGTGCGTTCGGTCTGGTGCAGTATTGCCAAACTGCATAAATCCTTCTAAATAAGTATATCAAATTTATTTGATATTGTCAAGAACTACAAGCCGATATTAATAAATATTATATATTTACTTTGAATCCTTTAATTTATGAATGAGGCTTGATTTGTGATTATCCACAATTCTGCATCTATAATTCTGTGCAATATCACGATTTTGACAAGTTTGCTTTGCAAACGATTGACAAGTCAGCTTGGCAATGGTATACTATAGTTACATCGATGCAAAGTAGGCTTGGCAAAAGGAGGTTCGTTATGAATAAGGAAGAAATTCTCGCAAAAAGCCGCAGTGAGAACCGCGAACACGACGAACGCGATATGCGTATCTTTGACAAATCATTCTATTTCTCTTTCCTCGGAATGGGGATAATAGCGGTGATACTATCAATATCACATCTTTTTAACGGTGATTCTCCGCCGTATGATATCCTGATAATACTGATGTCTGCGGCAACAGGCGCATATATCTACAGATTTTTCAAAAGCCACCGTCTGCAGGAGCTTCTCGTCGGTCTGATATGCCTGATGAACGTCGTTATCTGGACTGTTCGCTTTTTTATTGAACTGTAAAGGAGGGCGCCGGTATGAACAGAGATGAAATTCTTGCAAAGAGCCGCGAAGAAAATAAAAAAAGAGATGAACGCGACCGCTACTTCGATAAAATACAGGAGCATTGGGCAGGAATAGCAATGGTTTTCTGTATTTGCGTACTCATGATATATGATACGCTTCACGGGAACGATATCCTGAAATACATCTGCCTAATATTCGCCTGCGGTGTCGGCGAAACCGCCGCAATATTTGCGAAAAAGCGGAATATACGCAGCATCGTCGAGATTGTCCTTATGTCCGTCATTTTCATTGGAATAATGATATATTTTCTAACCGGACACACGATAGTCACCAATATATCAGGAATGTGAGGCGGGGTTATGGACGATAAGCTCATACTGCACAACAAGCTCAAAGAGGCGCGCAGTGAAAAAAAGCTCTCACAGGCACAGCTCGCCGAAATGGTCGGTGTCTCGCGTAACACGATAAGCTCCATAGAGACAGGACAGTACCAGCCGACGGCAAAGCTCGCGCTGATACTCTGCATTGCACTCGATAAGAAATTCGAGGAGCTGTTCTATTTCTGACATTACGGAGGACTTTTTTTCAGACAATTTTACTCCTAAAAAGTCCTCTCGATTTTACCAAAAACATTGACAGATTGACAGTTGCGTGCTATAATATTTGTATAATTTTCACAATCAGCGGCAAAGTTGCTCCACACTGAAACACCATATCATATAGGGAGCAGTTCTGACCTCTGATGCTCTGACATCTAAAAGGAGGAATTAATCTGGAAAATATTCTTGAAGTAAAGGGACTTTCTAAGCAGTATTCAAAGGTACTCGCTGCGGATAATGTCTCCTTTGAAATAAGTAAGGGCGAGATTTTCGCCCTCATAGGTTCCAACGGAGCAGGAAAAACAACTACCATACGAATGATATCAACACTCCTCACTCCCACCGCCGGCGACGCGATAGTAGCAGGGCGAAGCATAGCGAAGGAGCCCGCAAAGGTGAGGGAATGTATAACCTACCTCCCCGATGAAGCCGGCGCATACAAGACAATGACGGGTATCAAGTATCTTCGCTTCATGGCAGGCCTTTTCACCTCTGATCTCGACGATCTAAACAAATGCGTTGACAGAGCCAAAGAGATATGCGGTCTCGGAGACAGGCTGAACGATAAGATAGGAAGCTACAGCCGCGGAATGATCCGCAAGCTACTGCTTTCGCGTGCAGTTATGACTAAGCCAAAGCTTGCAATTCTTGACGAGCCAACAAGCGGTCTCGACGTGCTCAACGCTATCGAGATACGCAAAACAATAAAAAAGCTCGCTCAGGAGGATGGCATCTCCTTCCTGCTTTCTTCACATAATATGCTTGAGATCGAGTTTGTCTCGGATCGGGTGGGAATAATCTCAAAGGGACATCTCATGGTAACCGGCAGGACAGATGAGCTCAAGGAACGCTATGGCGCCGCAAACCTTGAGGAAGTATTTGAAAGGGTGGTGATCGAGAATGAAGTTCATTAACCTTTTGAAAAAGGAACTGTCCGAGCTGCTCAATGCGCAAATGATAGCAGGCATTGTCCTCATATTGGTCGTTTTCATGTTTCTGGGCAGCTTCATGAAGGACGCCATTAACGAAGAAGCAGAGGCTATAACCTCCGGCTACAGCCGAATGACTATAAGCGACTGCGACTCCACCGACTTCACTCACGAAATGCTCGATCATTTCAAGAAACAAGGTGTGGAAGTAAAGCTGATAGAAACCAACAACGATGATCTCGCAAACGGTGATTATGCAAAAATTCTCGCTGACGGCGATGTGAAAAATCTCGTTATTATCCCCAACGGCTTCACAGAGGCTGTTGAAAACGGTGAAAAGCCTGATTTCATCACGGCATCCCGCATGACTTCGGCAGCAACTATGTCCAACATATCAACGGGAACAGGCGCCGCAGCCACCATGATACAGACCTATATCACAAATTACATTGCTTCTCGGGCAGGTATGACAGATGAGGAACTCGCTCTTATGCAGGATCCTCTTACCATCACTGAAAACACCGTCGTTGACGATAGATCTGCACAGACCTCAGTAGATACTATCACGAGTAAGCTGATGCTGCAGAACATGATACTTCCTATAATCGTTTTCGTGCTCATTCTGCTCACATCGCAGATGCTCATAACGGCAATATCAAATGAAAAGATAGATAAAACACTTGAAACATTGCTTTCCGCACCTGTTTCGAGAGGAGCTGTCATCGGTGCAAAAATGCTTGCCGCCGCAATAATAGCTCTTATAAACGCAGTAGTCTATATGGTGGGATTCTCGTTCTTCGTAAGCGGAGCTGCCGACTCGGTATCAGGCGAACTTACCGCCTCGGTCGCGGGACAGTATCTCTCGGCTGACGAAGCTATCGCACAGCTCGGACTGAGCCTTTCAGCTTTTGATTACGTTCTTGTGGGACTCCAGCTCTTCTTCACGATACTTATATGCCTTTCAATATCAATAATACTCGGAGCTCTCGTGAACGACACAAAAAGCTCGCAGACTGTTCTCATGCCGATAATGATGCTTGCAATGGTACCTTACATGATATCCATGCTCAAGGACGTAAATTCGCTCCCGACAGCTGCAAGGATAATAGTTTATGCTATACCGTTCACACATACATTCTCGGCGATGTCCAACCTGATGTTCGGCAACACAACGATATTCTTCGGCGGACTGGTCTACCAGATCGTCATTTTCGCAATATGTATGTTCTTTGCTCTCAAGCTGTTCAAGTCTGATAAGATATTCACTATTTCGCTCAATCTCGGGCAGAAAATGAAGTTCAAAAAGAATTCAGGCAGCAGCGACAGCGAATAAAGCTTTCTTCTCCCCTTTCCCATATAACGATACCGCCCCCGAATCGGCAGCGAAACTCCCGCTGCTTTGTTCGGGGACGGTATTTTTTTGTATAGTATTTTCGTCAGGACATGATAAAAATCAAAGCTTGGTTCGCTGACCGCAGCATATCCCAGATGCCGTTTTCAGAAAGCCATAGCCAGAAAAAGTAACCGCCTACAAGTGTAACTACGCTTAGGATAAAACCCGCGGCAGCCATTCCTCTGCCGCCTTTCACTATCATTCCGACAAGACCGAATATCACTCCGAGCACAGCAAAAGGTATTCCCACAAAGTAAAAGCAAAGCCCGAATACTACCGAAAGTATCCCCATAACAAGAGCCGTAACGCCAAATCCCACAGTACCCTTCTTCTCCTGCTGCCGAGGAGGATACATATATTGCGGAGGCTGGTTATAATAATTAGGCTGATAATTATTGCCCGGGGAATTGTTCTGAGAATAGCCGCCTTGAGGATAGCTGCTGCGGGGATAGTTATTTCCCTGATATCCGTTTGCAGGAGGATATCCGCCGCCTTGAGGATAATCAGTCTGCCGCTGACAGCCGTTATCCGACGGATATGTATCCTGACAGTAATTATCGCCGCTGTTATTTTTGTAATTGTTGTCCATAAAAGCTCCTCCCTGAAAACCTTATGCGCTGCCATTATAACACGAAAATAACATTTTGTCAATAAATCGCACTTTTTGAGAGTGGCAGCAGTTGCAGCGGTGAAGATAAAAAAGCAGGAATATCACTCCGCGCCCGTTGATTTTTGTGTGATTATATGCTATAATGAATGCAAAGCATTCATTATAATTAATTTAAATGCCCTTGCAGATACGCAAATCATAGATTTGCTCCCTGCATATCGGGC
>R05__coassemble_69_pt1 | contig 54492 bp, 38 predicted proteins | sample R05__metabat2_low_PE_032 | metagenome-assembled genome bin R05
CGACGAGGACATGGATATGCTCATGAGCCTGTAAATAGAAATTCCCCCGCTCATAAGGGCGATGCTTATATAGAAGTATATACGTGAACTATTGAGTGAGACCCTTTTGAAAAAGGGTCCTCTGACGGAGGCGCGCCCTTCTGTCACTTCGTGACATCTCCCCGCACTGCGGGGAGTCACCCTCAAACTCCCTCCCTAAAACTTTCAGCTTGAAATTTTTGCCCCATAGGGCTCACCAAAAGAAATTATCTAATTTTCTTTTTATACTACGGTGAGCCCTATGGGGCAAAAATTTGGAGTCAAAAGTCTTTGGAAAAGGGGTACGGGGAAAGAACCTTTCTTCCAGAAAGGTTTTTCCCCGATACATTCGCATATAAAACTTCTTTATGAGTACAACCCTTAATGAGCGGGGATAACTTTTTCAGTTCAATTTCCTGCCGCACTGTCTGCAAGAGCGGCTATCTCCTCGGGTGTGAAAATGTACTCATTGCCGCAGAAATGGCATGATACAGCCGTTTCCTTGCCCTCGGCGGCTATTGAGCGAAGCTCCTTTTCGCCTATGCTGATGAGCACCCTCTCGGTGCGCTCGCGGCTGCAATCGCACTTATATCCGGGCGAAGCCGTGTCAAGCTCGTTAGGGTCAAGTCCGTCAAGGAGCATATCCGCTATCTCCTCGGGAGTTATCCCCTCGTCGAGCATTGCCGATACAGGGCGGAGCTTCGTGATATTCCGCTCGATGATGTCGATGCACTTTTCGTCCGCAAACGGCAGGAGCTGCACGAGAAAGCCTCCCGCAGCCCTCACCGTGAGGTCGGGGTTCACAAGAACTCCGAGACTGCATACCGTCGGTATCTGCTCGCTCGTCGCATAGTAGCTTGCGATGTCCTCGGCTATCTCGCCCGAAACAAGCGGGATAACGCCGACATATGGCTCTTTCAGTCCCATATCCTTTACGACTGAGAGAGTGCCGTCCGTGCCGACAGCTCCGCCCACATCAAGCTTTCCCTGCGCATTGAGCGGTATCTCCACCACCGGGTTGGTGACGCTGCTCTTGACGTTTCCGCGGCTGTCCGCGACAGCAACAAGCTGCCCAGCCGGACCTCCTCCGTCCACACGCAGCGTTACGCTGTCGTCCTCGCCCTTGAGCATATATCCCATTAGCGAGGCTGCAACGCTCAGCCGCCCCAGACCCGCCGTCACTACGGCTGAGGTCTTGTGTATTCTTTCTATCTCAGATACGATATCTCTCGCGTCCAGTACCTCCGCAAATGCCGAGCCGTCTGCTGATATCGCCCTGTAAAGCTTTCCCATTTTCTATGTTCCTTTCGTTTAGTATCAATGCTGTGTGTACCGTGCAGCTTAGTTTCTACGTACCTTATTGAGGGGGACCCTTTTGAAAAAGGGTCTCCCCTCAAACTCCCCTCCTAAAACTTTCGGTTTTATTTTTCCCCTTACAGGGCGCCCCCTCACAACTACGAGGTTTTTGTTTTTGGGAATGGTGCGCCCTGTAAGGGGAAAAATCAGCTAAAAGTCTTTGGAAAGGGGTCTGGGGAAGAACCTTTCCTCAGAAAGGTTTTCCCCAGTAGGGCACGTATAATCTGAACCGCACGGTGCAAATATCATTCATGCTGACCGTTGCGGACGCAGCGTGCGGTATAGACGATACGCTGAGTAGTCGCGGTCGGGGACTCAAAGGTATCGTCGCCGTATTTGGCGATAAGCTCAAAGCCGCAGTCCGTCAGAAGCTGCTCTATGTCCGCTTCGCTGTATGCCTTTTCCGAGAAGCTGTCGGAGCTGCGCGAATAGAGCCCGTTTTCCTCACGCTCGAAGAACTCAAGATTCATTTTTACCTCATCGGTATCGGGGACAAGGGTATTCTCCCACACGCAATAGACGCTCTCCGTCTCGTAGGTGAAGGTGTTATCCGCGAGGACATGGCGGTGCTTGTAGAGCGTATTCACGTCGAAAATGAAGAGTCCGCCTATCTCCGAAAAAAACGCCACATTCCCGAACACTCGGCGGACGTTGTCAAGACTTTGAAGATGATTTATGCTGTCGAGGGCGCAGACGGTCACGTCGATAGTACCGAACATATCGAGCCTGCGCATATCCTGACAGAGATACTGGATATTCAGTCCGCTGTCGAACTTCTTTTCAATAGCCATGCCGAGCATTTCGTCGGAGCTGTCAACGCCGATAACGTCGTACCCGAGCCGCGCCATGACCTGCGAGATACTGCCCGTTCCGCAGGCAAGGTCGAGGAGGATATTCCCCTGTGTGGACTTGAATTTCTGAATGATAGCGTGGAAATACTCGCCGCGCTTTTTATAGTCGATATTCGCCGTGAGCTCGTCGTAATACCGCGCAAACGTGCTGTAGCCGCTCATTGTGCTTCGTCCTCCTCACTGAAATTATCGTAAATCACAACTCCCGTTCTCACAAAGACTGCGTTTCCGTTCTCGTCGTACTCATAGCAGTCACAGAGCCTTTCCCCGTCCGAGCTATAGGTATGCAGCCATTCTATGGGCTTTAGCCTGCCGTCCTGCCACTGATATCTATAGTCATCATATTCGTCATCTGTCCGCCAGCCCCTGCCGCCCACGAGCGCGAGCTCCTGCGACAGCTCGAACTTGTTCTTCTCGGGGTCATATAGCCAGTAGTCTCCGCCCATGCCGCAGCTCACGTCATTGTCGGGGATAAAAATGTCCTCATAGCCGTCGAAATTATAGTCCTTAACAGAGACCTCTTCGGCAGTGGGAACATTTTTAAGGTCGATATGCTGTATCTCCACCCCGTCCATTTTCAGCGTTATGCCGCCGTTTCCCCATATCGGGCGCAGCTTACCGTGCTCGGGCTCGGCGGTGGGAGCTGCCGTCTGCACTTCGGTGGTCGCCTCAGTCACGGTCTCCGCCGTCATTTCGGGAACAGAGCTGTCAGGCACCGGCAAATTATTGTCGCTGCACCCTGCAATGCCTGCCGCTGCTATAAAGGCTAAAGCACATGAAGCCTTCCTTTTCACTGCATATTCACCTCTTGATGATACCGCCTGCTGCATAGCGCTCCTGAGATGCTTCAAACTTTTTATTTTCGGGATCATATATCCAGCAATTTCCGTCCTTGCCGTTTCCCGAGCTTTTATCGGGGATAAAAACGTCCTCATATCCGTCGGAATTAAAGTCCTCGATTATCACCTCATCGGCGGTCGGCAGATCCTCCATTTCAATGAACTGTATATCCTCTTTATCCATTACCAGAGATATGCCGTCTACCGTCCATATACAGCGTAGCTTTCCGAATTCGGATCCGTCATCGGAGCTATTGTCCGCAGTGGTAGGCTCAGCAGCTTCGGGAATGGTTGTAACGGGCTCGGAGAAAGCTTCACCGCTTATACCCGTGGAAGCCTCCGACGCTTCTTCTGTTACTTCAAAGACATAGCTCCCGCTGTCATAAATATTGTTGTCATTGCAGCCTGCAAGTCCGGCTGCAGCAAGAGCGGCAAGAGCCGCTGTTATTATCCTTTTCATTCTATTTCAACCTCCACAAAGTTTCCGTCAACATACTGCTCGCGCAGATAGAGGTTCGCGGCGCCGCTGCTATAATCGTAGTGATCGAGGTAAATGCTGCCGTCCTCGGACTGATACTGCTTTTCCATGCTCACGAGCGCGAGTACAGAGCCGTTCCACCTGTAAACCCTGTTCTCGTACTCTGCTGCACTGCTGCTTATGTATGCGGTAAGAGTCCACTCCGCTGCATTTGCCGTTACATACCAATTTACGTCATTCAGCGCCTGCCAGTCGGAATATGTACCTGTAGATGAGTCATAGCGGAAATATTTTCCGGATTTGTTCGACGTACCGGCGTTCTCTGTGATAAACAGGTCGGTATAGCCGTCAAAGTCGAAGTCCTCCTCGATAAGAAGCTGACTCTGCGAGTAAGCTCCGCCCGAAATAAGCGAATTTGCAGCAGTCGTATCGGCGCTGAGGACCTGCACGACCGTACCGGAACGCAGAACGTTCACTCCCGAAGCCGTCACCTCGAATGAAATGACCGACTGATCTTTCGGATCATATGTCTGTTCCTGCGTCTGCTGCTGAGCCGGCTGCTCCGGTTCGATGACAGCAGGTGCTTCGGGATCAACTGTCGGGTCAATAAGAGCGGCAGTAGTTGTGGCAGGGACCTCTGCCACCGGAACAGGTGAAACTGTGCCATAGACATTGTAGTCCTCACCGTAATCAGGCACAAGAACTCCCGGGCCGTAGAATACAGTCACTATCTGATCGGTATATCTGCGCACTGCGCGCGTTGTTACAGCAGCAGTGCTTTCAGCTGCTGCATCACCGCCTGCCGTTGTGGTCTGAAGAGCTGAGGTGACTGCCTCGTCATCGCCGGAAGCGCTGATATCCGTATCATCTGCGACAGTGTCCACCGGAGCATCGGTTCCGGAAGACTTATTGTCCTTTCCGCAGCCCGTAAGCAGGCACAGAAGAAGTATTAACGGCATATATTTTTTCACATTATCACCTGCAATATGATGAATTTATTGTGGAACTCTTATATGGGCAGCACTCGTATAGAAACTTTATATGTATCTTATCGGGGAAAAACCTTTCTGGAGGAAAGGTTCTTTCCCCGTACCCCTTTTCCAAAGACTTTTAACTCCAAATTTTTGCCCTACAGGGCTCACCACGTTTTGCTAAAGAAATTTATACATTTCTTGGTGAGCCCTGTAGGGCAAAAATTTCAAGCTGGAAGTTTTAGGAAGGGAGTTTGAGGGCGACTCCCCACGGTGTGGAGAGATGTCGCCCTCGGCGACAGAGGGGCGCGGCGCTGTTGGCGCAACCCTTTTTCAGAAAGGTTTTCCCCGATAAACACATATAAACTTCTATATAAGCATAGCACTTAGCTCCGCCCTGATATTACTTATTCTCCATGTCCTTGTACTTGCAGCACTTCTTGTACTTCTTGCCGCTTCCGCACGGACAGGGGTCGTTGTCGCCGACCTTCTTGCTCGACTTCGCAGGCTCGTTTGCAAAGCTTCCGTCGCCTGCGCCTGCATTCGGAGCGTCCGGCTTAGCCACCTGCTCGCGCTCGGGAGCCTCGTTCTTCTGGAGCTTTACCGTGAGCAGCATACGGATAGTGTCCTCACGAATGGATTCAACCATTGCGTCGAACATCTCGAAGCCCTCATAGCGGTACTCGATAACAGGGTTCTTCTGACCGTACGAGCGCAGTCCGATACCCTTCTTGAGCTCCTCCATATCGTCGATATGAGCCATCCACTTGGTATCAACGACCTTAAGCAGGATAACGCGCTCAAGCTCGCGCATTACCTCAGAGCCGTACTCTGCTTCCTTAGCCTGATAGATCTCGCCTGCCTTTTCATTGAGGGCATTTGTGATATCTTCCTTGGATACAGACTGGAGTTCGTCCTCCTCGAAGCTGAGATCCTCGGGACCTATCAGCCAGCCGAGGAAGTAGTCCTTCAGACCGACGATGTTCCAATCGTCCTTTACCTCGTCGTCAACGAGATACGTATTTACGGTAGATTCGATGAGTTCCTCCATCATCTTGAGAATGCTCTCGTGGAGGTCCTCACCGTCAAGCACCTGCGAACGCTGCTTGTAGATGATCTCACGCTGCGTATTCATAACGTCGTCGTAGTTGAGGACGTTCTTTCTTATGCTGAAGTTGTGACCCTCGACCTTCTTCTGTGACGACTCGATTATCTTTGTGAGCATTTTGCTCTCGATCGGCATATCCTCCTCGACATTGAGGGTGCGCATCATGTTTTCGAGGCGGTCGCCTGCAAAGATACGCATGAGATCGTCCTCGACCGAGAGGAAGAAGCAGCTCTCGCCCTCGTCGCCCTGACGTCCGGAACGTCCGCGGAGCTGATTGTCGATACGGCGCGATTCATGGCGCTCTGTACCGAGGATATAAAGTCCGCCGGCTTCCTTTACGGCAACAGCCTTTTCCTTGATCTCTGCATTGTATTTATCGTAAAGCTCGCGGTAGAGCTTTCTTGCCTCGATGACCTCTTCGTTATCGGTATCAGCAAAGCCGATAGCCTCGGTGATTATCTCCTCGGGGATCTCGCGCTTTTTCATCTCGGCGCGTGCGAGGAACTCGGCATTACCGCCGAGCATGATATCTGTACCACGTCCTGCCATGTTGGTGGCGATCGTAACGGCGCCGTATTTACCTGCCTGAGCGACGATCTCGGCTTCCTTGGCGTGCTGCTTGGCGTTGAGCACCTCATGCTTTATGCCCTTTCTCTTGAGCATTGCGGAAAGGAGCTCGGATTTCTCGATAGATACCGTACCCACGAGGATAGGCTGACCTTTTTCGTGGCAGGCGATTATCTGCTCTATGATAGCGGCATACTTGCCCTTTTCTGTGCTGTATACCTGATCGTTGTGGTCGATACGGATAACGGGCTTGTTGGTGGGGATCGAGATAACGTCGAGCTTATATATCTCCTTGAACTCGTCCTCTTCGGTCATGGCAGTACCCGTCATGCCGGAAAGCTTTGTGTAAAGGCGGAAGAAGTTCTGGAAGGTTATGGTCGCAAGAGTTCTCGACTCGCTCTTTATCTTAACGCCCTCCTTAGCCTCGATAGCCTGATGCAGACCGTCGTTGAAGCGGCGTCCCATCATAAGGCGTCCGGTAAATTCGTCAACGATGATGATCTCGCCGTCCTTGACAACGTAGTCGATATCGTTCTTCATGACGCCGTTAGCCTTGATAGCCTGATTTATATGGTGGAGCAGAGTCATATTCTCGGAATCCATGAGGTTTTCGATCTGGAAAGCCTGCTCAGCCTTTTTAACACCGCGCTGAGTAATGGTAGCGGTCTTGGCTTTTTCGTCGATGATATAGTCGGCGGTCTCGTTGATAGCGTCCTGATCCGCCTTATCGTCCATTTCGACAACCGTTGTGGGTGTGAGGGTCTTTGCGAAGCGGTCAACGATAGAATAGAGGTCTGTGGATTTGTCTCCGCGTCCTGAAATGATAAGCGGAGTACGCGCCTCGTCGATGAGGATAGAGTCCACCTCGTCCACGATAGCGAAATTGGGCTCGCGCTGAACGCGCTCCTCCTTGTGAGTGACCATGTTGTCACGGAGGTAATCGAAGCCGAGCTCGTTATTGGTAGCGTAGGTAACGTCGCAGTTGTAAGCGGCACGTCTCTGGTCGTTGTTGAGTCCGTGGAGGATACAGCCGACGGTAAGTCCGAGCCAGCGGAGCACCTTGCCCATTTCCTCAGCCTGAGTTTTTGCGAGGTAGTCGTTTACGGTAACTACGTGAACGCCCTTGCCCGAAAGTGCGTTAAGATATGAAGCAACGCAGGCAACGAGGGTCTTACCTTCACCTGTTTTCATTTCGGCGATACGTCCCTGATGAAGAACGATAGCACCGATTATCTGTACGGGATAGGGCTTCTTTTCGAGAACGCGCCATGCAGCCTCTCTAACCGTAGCAAGCGCCTCGGGAAGGATAGCGTCGAGCGTTTCGCCCTCTTCAAGCCTGTCCTTGAATTCGAGGGTCTTGGCCTTGAGCTCAGCATCTGAAAGCTCCTGATACTCCTCATCGAGCGCGAGGACTTTATTCTTTATAGGCTCGATACGCTTGAGCTCTCTGTTGCTGTAAGCATTCGCGCCGAAAATACCTGTAAATAAACCCATTTGTTTACCGCCTTTACAATTTTATAGTGCAGACCGTTTCCGGCCCCGTACAAAAGCATATAAGTACATACACTATATTTTACAACAAATCCGTTTATTTGTCAAGCCCATAGAGCTGAATCAGCCGGAGCTTGCAATCCCCGCGGGAGAGCCATGCTGCCGCGCTTACGCGCTCACTCTGTGCAAAACGACAATTGCTCTCCGCTAACGGGAATAAAGGGCTCATCGGGCGCCGCCGCGGTCGGTATTGATTTTTAAGGCATTATATGCTAAAATGGTCTTGAGAGGCGGTGTGTTCATGAAACGATATATCACAATGGCAATAGTACTTATCTGCACTGTGCTGGCAGGGGCAATAGTTTTTGCACACTTTTTCAGCTACGGTCCTAACATGAAAATAAGATACCGCAGATTTTTGAATTATACGTTCGACGGGAATTACTCAATGCAGCTCGCAAGTAAGAAAAAGGGCGAATATGAAGACGGTGATACATACAAGGAGCGCTGGTGGAATATCTCATACACTGATAAAAACGGATTCTCTCACAAGGCTTCTGTATGGAGCGGCAATACATCTGACTATGAGGATACACGAACAACAATGCTTGTCTTTCTGCACCGTCAGGCAGAAGATATAGCAAACTGCGAATTTATAGACAAAATCGCTTCCCGAACTTTCGACGGGGAAATTATTGAGCACCACTATGAGGGCATGGTCCTATCGGTCCAGCTCACCGCTGGTTCTTTCATTGAGGAAAAAGACATTTCACCTGTAAACGGCTATAAGCTGTCGGAGTGCGACCTCAGAAGCGTGGCAGACGCCGCTCATATCACCTTGCACGTAAGCCATGAGTACGAGAGAATGTCAGACCACGACTTCGAGATAGTACAGGAGCTGCTGGAAAACTACTGCGAATACGTGGGCGATACCTCGAACGGAGTTACGCTTGTTGTACGCGACGGAAAGAATTATGATGTGATCTATCAGAAAAGCATTGAAAACGGCGAGGTAGTCCAAGAGGAATGGAGCGAAAAATAGAGCGCAGTCTCCCACTCCGTGCAAAGAGAACGAGCTTTCAAGTGTAAGCGTGGTATGGCAGCGCGGGCTCCGCAACGCGGCTCGGGGTTGCCCGAGTGCGAGGCTGGATCCTGTCTGAGCATGAGGGTATACCACCATTGGATTTAAGGCGACCAAACTGACACAGCTCGAAAAAGCTCCCCTTTCGGGGAGCTTTTCATTATGCAATAATTACTTGTTGAGATTTGCCTCGATCTTATCGAGCTGTGCGTAGAGCGCCTCGGGAACATTGCCGCCCTTTGCGGAGATGTCGTCGTTGTAGTATCTTCTCATCTCTGCAATTTCCTTTGTCCACTCGTCCTTGTTTACGCTCAGGAGAGTGTCAAGAGCTGCGTCAGAAACCTCGTCCTCGATGCCCTCGATGTTGATGTCCTCCTTCTTGGGGAGGTAGCCGATAGCTGTCTCAACAGCGTCAACGCTGCCTTCAACTCTCTTGATTATCCAGTCGAGAACTCTCATGTTGTCGCCGAAGCCGGGCCAGAGGAAGTTGCCCTCGTCGTCTGTTCTGAACCAGTTAACGTTGAATATCTTCGGAGCCTTGTCGCCGAGGATATCGCCCATTTCGAGCCAGTGTGCCCAGTAATCGCCTACGTTGTAGCCGATGAAGGGCTTCATAGCCATAGGATCGTGACGGAGCACGCCTACTGCACCTGTAGCAGCTGCTGTTGTCTCAGAGGATACAGCAGAGCCGAGGTATGTACCGTGAGTCCAGTCGAACGACTGATATACGAGGGGAGCTGTTGTTGCTCTTCTGCCGCCGAAGATGATAGCGGAAACCGGAACGCCCTCGGGATTATTGAACTCAGGTGAAATGCAGGGGCAGTTCTGAGCGGGAGCTGTGAATCTTGAGTTGGGGTGAGCAAGCTTGTTGCCCTCAGCAGTCCAAGCCTCGCCGTCAACCTTCTTACCTGTCCACTCTGTAGCGTCCTTAGGCGGATTCTTTGTGAGCTTCTCCCACCAAGGAGTATTATCGGAGTTGTCGAGCGCAACGTTTGTGAAGATAGCGCCCTGCTTTGTGCAGGCAAGAGCGTTGTAGTTGGACTTTTCATTTGTTCCGGGAGCAACGCCGAAGAAGCCGTTCTCGGGGTTGATAGCGTAGAGTCTGCCGTCCTTGCCGGGCTTCATCCAAGCGATATCGTCGCCGACTGTGAATACCTCATAGCCGTTCTTCTTGTATCCCTCGGGCGGAATAAGCATTGCGAGGTTGGTCTTGCCGCAGGCAGACGGGAATGCAGCTGTGATGTACTTGATGTCGCCGTCGGGCTTCTTAACGCCGAGGATAAGCATATGCTCAGCCATCCAGCCCTCGTTTCTGCCCTGTACGGAAGCGATACGCAGAGCGAAGCACTTCTTGCCAAGGAGAACGTTTCCGCCGTATGCAGAGTTGATCGACCAGATAGTATTCTCCTCGGGGAACTGAACGATATATCTCTTCTCAGGGTCAACGTCAGCCTTTGAGTGGAGACCTCTTACGAAATCATCGGAGGTATCGCCGAGGTTCTCGAAAGCCTGAGTACCCATTCTTGTCATGATGTTCATATTGAGAACAACGTAGATAGAGTCTGTTACCTCAACGCCTACCTTAGCGAGCGGAGAGCCGATCGGTCCCATTGAATAAGGGATAACGTACATTGTTCTGCCCTTCATAACGCCGTCGTACATAGGTGTGAGGAGAGCCTTCATCTCGTCGGGAGCCATCCAGTTGTTGGTCGGACCTGCGTCCTTCTTTTCCTTTGAGCAGATGAATGTTCTGTCCTCTACACGCGCAACGTCGTTCACGCGGGTGCGGTGATAGAGACAGTTAGGGTACTTCTCGGGATTGAGCTTGTACATTTTGTCCCAGCTGTCGTCGGGAAGAGATGTTACCTCCTCGGTAAGAGCGTCGATCTGCTCCTTGGAGCCGTCGATCCACACTACCTTATCGGGCTTACAGAGAGCTACCATCTCGTCTACCCACTTCAATACATTCGGGTTTTTTGTCAGTGACATTGTATTATACCTCCTAAAGTTGATCGTTTTTAGCTGCGGAGCTGCACTCTCCGCACAGACACGGCTGAAAAAAATCAATCGTACCTCTGATACTATTATAAACAATTTTTGTCAACCTGTCAATAGTCACGGCGTGGGTTTTGTCTGTATTTTTTCGGAATGGCGTTATTCCTGAGTTTACGCTTTCAATTAAGGGTTACCCCCGGCAAACAGCATCAAGCCGCATACCGGGGGTGCACAATGTCATATACAAAACGGAAAGAGATCATATACTCCGCTCTATTACAAAATATCTATTAAAATCTATTAAAATATTATGGTCATATCTGCGGGAAGACGGTATTGCGGGGAGTTCCGTGCTCGGTAATATCCATATCCGCAGCGCCGAGTATGAACCTTCTCATCGTCAGAAGGTCGGCGACATTGACCTCGCCGTCTCCGTTCACATCTGCGCTTGCAGGAGATGTGCCGTTCAGGATACATTTTCTCATCAGGACGTAGTCGAAAATGTTGACATTGCCATCGCTGTTGAGGTCGCCTGTAATGTAATACTCCTCTACCGGTTCGAGTATCCAGCTCTGGCAGGAATGACCGTTTATCGTGAACTGCTGTGCATTCGCTCCATCGCTCGTAAGGGCATTGTATATTTCTACAGTGCTCTTATCCCCGCTGGATTTTGTAACTATAATGTAGCTTCCGTCGCTCTGCTCAATGAACTTGAAGAGCTGAGCGTCAGTACCGGTATCGGTATACAGACCGATATTTGTCCTGTCATCTGCTTTGCCGTAATCGAGGTCGAGCAGATATGTTCTGCCGCCGCCGAGTAAGGAGTATATACGGTAGTAGCCGTCGTCTGCGCTCTCGATGTACCACGTATTGTACTCAGCCGCGCCGTCAGCGGTATACTGGACAACGTTGCTGCCGGCGCTGCCGACCCCGTTCGCAACGGTGAGATAAAGTCCGCTGTTGACATTTTTTATGCGGTATTCGCCCTCCTCGATAACGCTCCCGACCTTGGGAATTACCTTCTCCGTCTTGGGGTAAATGTTATTGAAAACGTCAAGAGACTCAAGCGGCTTTCCGCTGAAATCAAACAGCGCCTGATTGTCGTATGAGGAGCCGCCTGCCTCGCTGACAGAGGAATCATACCCCGCAGCATAAGCCGTAGCCCAGCCGGAGCCGTACTGCTCCCAGAGAGCCTTCTGCTCGCTCCACGATATATTGTAGACGCCGAGCCATGCCGGCTCCCAATAAAAAACGCCTATGCCGTGGCTGCCCGTATCTGCAACAGCCTGAAAAACGTCCGTGAGGCACTGCGCCTGTCCCTCCACCGAGATATCGTACCTGAACTCGCAGTCGGTGGAATACGACGAGACAACATTTCCGAAGCTGTCGCCGTCGTCGTTGGTGTACGGGTAAGCCGTCTCAGCGACCATGACGTATTTATTGTAAGTATCCCCTATCGTTTTCAGAACCGAGGTAAGGTTATCAAGAGTTCCGTGCCAGTAGGGGTAATACGAGGTGGCGAAAACATCGTAATCAAGCCCGCATTCGTTCATCACCTTAGCGTACCATAGGTAATTTGCACTGTTTGAGGGATTCGCAAAATGATGAGCGATGAGGATATCGCTGTCGAAGTCCCTGACAGCCTGATCGCCGCTTGCAAAAAGGTCGCATATCTGGTACATATTGCTCTCGCCGCAGAAGAAGCAGTTCGTCTCGTTGCCGACCTGTACCATGCCGATATCTCCGCCCGCCTCGGTCACGGATTCAAGCACCCACGAGGTCCACTTGTACATCTCGGTTTTCAGCGTATCGTGATCGTGCTCCGCCCAGTATTTCGGAGGGGTCTGCTTTTCAGGGTCAGCCCAGAAGTCGGAGTACTGTATATCCACAAGCAGCTTCATTCCGTACTCGGCAGCGCGCGCGCCTATCAGACCTGCCGTGTAGACGTCGCTGTTTCCGCCGCCGTAGCTGTTTCCGTCACTGTCGTAGGGGTCGTTCCAGACTCTTACGCGGATATAGTTCACGCCGTGCTCGGCGAGCGTCCTGAAGATATCCTGCTCGCTGCCGTTTTCGTCGTAAAAAACGACTCCGGCGTTCTCGATCGCAATTATTGAGGAGATGTCCACTCCCCTGATCGGCTCGCCGCCGTTTACCGATGCGTCGAAATCGGTAAAGTACACCTTCGTATCGACCGCCGCAGAGGTAGTCTCAGCAGGCTTGACCGACTGCGCTGCCGAGAGGGAAAGCACCGCAGCCGCTGCAAAGGCGATAGTTCTTTTCAGCTTCATAAAAACTCCTTTCATGCTTGAAGCGTCAGGCTGAGAGAGGGGACCGACGCTTTACGAAGCAAGTTATAAATTAACAAATTGTTCTTTTTTTCATTATACAAACTTTTTCACGTTTTGTCAACATCAAGTATATAATTATATATATTTTACAGAACTTAACATATCATTTACCGTATTGTTCGGTTTTCCGCGCAATTGACATATACAAGCTGCAATAATTTAATCGCCTCCGCTTAAATTATTGATTTTTAAGAAAAATCAAACCAAAAGGTATTGACTTTCAAGAAGATTTTAAGTATAATGTGTGTATAAGATATCGGTTACTTTATGATCGGTTAATTTTTAAGGAGGATATTAAAGATGAAAAAGGCAATTTCGTTTGCCGCTGCTGCCGCTCTTGCACTCGGTCAGGCAGCTTCACCTGCGTTCTTTACGAGCGTTGCGGCAGATGACGATTACACCCAGTTCCCTCTCACTGTGGAAGCAGAGACCCTCGACGGTAATGTGTATATGCACGATTACTCCGACAACACCGACAAGCCGTGGACGAGTATTTACGGCGAACTCATCTCAAACGGTGAGTATTCGGGCGAGGGCTTCGCTTACGTTCAGGGCAACACCATTTCCATGACAGTCAATGTTCCCGAGGACGCTATGTATCAGATCGACCTCAAGGCGACCTTCCTCAACGGCACGGAGGGCTCCTCGAATATGGAGACGATCGCCATAAACGGCAAGGAATACACCGCCTATATCGGCTATTCTACCGAATGGCAGGATTTCAGCTTTGGTAAGGTAAGGCTCAGCAAGGGCGAGAACCTCATCGAGTTCATCGGCGCAAAATACGGCTATTATGAGATAGATACCATCACTATCTCAGAGGCTGAGTTCCCGGATTTCTCCGCTGCTACCGCCGAGACCTGCGACCCCGACGCCACCGCTGAAACTAAGGCTCTTATGGAGTATCTGCACAGCGTTTACGGTACCCACATCCTCTCGGGTCAGCAGCAGATATACGGCGGCGGAAACTACATTTCTACCTCCATACGCTATGACTCAAACAGCGATACCTGCGTTGACTCCGACGGCAATACCTATGAGATCGACCGCGATTCCAAGGATACCGACGATCAGGGCAACGTATTCTACTGGCACTGCACCGGCGACGACGGTATGGTTTACACCTACAGCACCCAGAACCGCGTTTACGGCTATAACTACTACGATAACGACGTTGACCTCGTTTACTCCCTCACAGGCAAGTACCCTGCGATACAGGGCTTCGACTTCGGCAGCTACTGCCCATGCTACTGCTGGGACGACGGCGTTGCAGGCAGAATGATCGAGTGGACAAACGAAAAGGGCGGTATCTGCACAGCTTCATGGCATATAAACGTCCCCACAACTCTTGCCGACTATACTCTCGGCGAGCCCCTCGACTTCTCCAAGACGACCTACAGCAACAAAACTGACTTCGTAACCGCTAACTGCCTCGTTGAGGGCACCGTTGAGTACGAATACTTCAAGCTGTGTATGGCAAACCTCGCCAACGAGCTCCTCAAGCTTCAGGACGCAGGCGTTCCTGTTATCTTCCGCCCCTTCCACGAGGCTGAGGGCAACCCAAGCACTACCGACGACCCGACCGACGGCTCAGGCGCATGGTTCTGGTGGGCTAAGGAGGGCGCAGATGTCTACAAGCAGCTCTGGAACTATTTACAGGATACGCTCCAGAATGAGTACGGTCTCCACAACCTCATCTGGGAGGAAAACCTCTATGCGTGGTCTGATTACTCGGCAGAGTGGTATGTCGGCGACGACAGGACCGACCTCGTAGCTTACGATAAGTACAACACTCAGTACAACCGCCACGACGGCAAGACCTCCGGTCCGAATCTCGATGCAGAGGCAGGTATCTTCTACAAGCTCATAGGCTACGTCGATAACCACAAAATGGTAGCTATGGCTGAGAACGACTCTATCCCGAGCCTGGAGAATATGCTCGTAGAGCACGCATACTGGCTCTACTTCTGCCCGTGGTACGATTCCGGCGACGCTGCATTCGTCAGCGGCGAAAACTATCAGGATCATGAGGCCATGTCAGAGCTCTACAACAGCGAATTCTGTATCACCCTCGACGAGCTCCCCACAGATCTCTTCAAGGGCAGCTCCCCGATAACTACCACTACAACCACGACCACTGTGACCAAGACTACCACAACAACTACAGGTCAGAACATAAACGTAACTCTCTACGGCGACGCTAACTGCAACGGTACTATAGAAATGGCAGATGCAGTTCTTGTCCTTCAGGCACAGGCAAATCCTGATAAGTACGGAGAGAACGGTACTGACGACGAACACATTACCGAAGAGGGTGCAGCGAATGCAGACTGCTCCGGCAGCGGAGACGGTCTTACTGCAAAAGACGCGCTGGCGATACAAAAGTATCTGCTCAAGCTCATTCAGCTCCCCGAAGAATAATATATCCTTAAAGCAGACGGTATGCCCGTGCTGCACATATACAAGCTTTAAGCTATAAGTTGAGGGAGACTTTTTAAAAAGGGTCTCCCTCAAAAACTTACTCAGCTATGATAATACAAAAAGAAAAAGCCATACAAAAACTGCCTATTGTTCTTGTATGGCTTTTTATCATTCAATAACTACGCCCCAGCCGGTGCTGATCTTTTTGTACATTCGCAGCTTTTCCTTTTTCTTCTGCGTTCTGAACATAGAGAATATCGCAACGATCACAAAAACCGTGAGAACAGCTGCAACGATAATGCTTATCGGAGCCTCCATAAAGTAAAGCGACAGCCCCCATATTATAACGGCTGCCAGAAGAATAAGAGGCAGGCAGAATGAAGCGAAAGTTCTTTTCTTGATCTTTATGTAGTGCTGGATATCTTTAATGCTGAAGCTTTCGTAATTTCTCGCGATGAAATTATCGGGCTGCACCCATTTGCAGAACTGAGACAGATCTTCAAATTTTGCGGTAAAATCCTGATAATCATGGAACTTCTGGTTAAAGCGAGCCACCCTGTAATACACAACAATACTATTATTTGGTGCCTTTTCCGCGTCCATAACATGAATGATGGTGCCGGCTTCAGCTTGTCCCTTGACCGACTTGGTCACGAGGAACTTGCGGTCGATGGCCTCATCGATACTTAACAAATAAGTCATAAATATACCTTCCTTGATAATTTAAATATTAAACAGTGCTTATTAATCTTTATGCTTCAAGTAGAGTATTAGCCTGAAATAATTTATTTTACATCCTATATGAACATTATATCATACCATATCATAAATTGCAAGCAGAAAATACGCATTAACATGAGATAAAAGCAATCTTTACAAAAAATGTGAATTAAACAGTGTTCACTGCATAATGTTTTGTCGAAACTGTCGAGCGCCTTTAAGCTTCATGAGAATATTCAAAGTATGTGTTCCTCCCAAAGACAAGGAGAAACACATACAATGGCATATGAAATTCACATTTTCTTGATATTGATATTTGCCTTTGCTGCTTTTTTCTTATCTTTAGCAAGCTTGAGCATATCGCTCTTGGACATAGGTCCGTCATCAAGGCTTGTTTCGCCTGCTGTAGCTGCATTAGCGGCAATTTCTGCTGTTTCGGCGTCTACGGCATCGTCATCATCGAGGAAGCTGTTGAGCCTCTTTCTGAAAGCGCCTCCGCTTGTTGAAGCAGCCATGACGCTGTTCTGCTGATAAACGCTTCTTACAGGGGCAGCTCCGCCGATATGGGTGGAATATCCGTTGTAAGCCTGATTATAGGGATTAGCGTTCATACTCTGCTGATATACGGATGCGTGTGTTCCGCCCGAATAGGGATTTGCCTGCGGGAAGCCTCCGTTCTGCTGGGAATAGCCGCCCTGCTGCTGATATACAGAGGCGTGTGTTCCGCCCGAGTAGGGATTTGCCTGTGGGAAGCCTCCGTTCTGCTGGGGATATCCCGCCTGCTGAGGATAGCCTGCCTGCTGCTGAGGATAACCAGCCTGCTGCTGGGGGTAACCAGCCTGCTGGGGATAGCCTGCCTGCTGGGGATAACCTGCCTGCTGCTGGGGATAGCCGCTCTGCTGGGGGTAACCGCTCTGCTGAGGGTAGCCGCTCTGCTGAGGATAGCCGCTCTGCTGAGGGATAGCGAAGCCGCTTGCGCCCATCTGCTGAGCCTCGGTAGGCTGCTCATACAGGAACTTTGGACCGTCGTTCTGCTGACCCGCATTCTGAGCGGGGGCAGGAGAATTCTGATTAAAGGGATTGCTGTCGTCAATATCGAAGCCTGCAGCGAACTCTGCCGGAGCTCCGAGGGACTGCGCGGCGTCATCGCCGTAACCGCTGAGAAAATCAGGGGCAGCAGATGTAAGGCTTGCAGCCGCCGCTGTTTCTTCAGGGGAAAGAACTACCTCGCAGCTGCCGTTTTCGGCATTTGATGAAGCGAGCATAGCAAGGCTCGAATCACTTGGCTTGAAAAAGCTGTTATCGTCGAACGAGATAACGATCATCTGCCGTGCCTTTGCCTTTCCGTTTGTGAGCAGAGACATCACGGCGATGTTTTCGGCAGGAATGACCTCAACACTGCCTTCGTCGTTAACGCCGACTGTCGTAACGCCCGAGAATACTTCCTGAGTATCGGCTATTATAAGGCAAAGACAAGCATCAGGATCGGAAACAAATTCCGGTTTTTCCGCTTTTATCTTTTCGGCGAAATTTTTTGCGGTATTGTAGAAAGCGCTGATTTCCATAGAATACACCTTTTTACCTTTCCGTTTTGATTGCACCTTGCGGCGCTGATATATCAACGATCGCAATAATCGTTAAAAGACGTTTATCATATCTTTTTGGTGAGACGTTCAGCCTTTCTTTCAGCTGACCGCTGCTTGTTTTCTTCTACCTTCTCGTTGATAAGACCGATATTCTCATTGAGGAGCTCCTCGCTGAATACGCATGAAAGCGAGATATCATCCTCTGTTCCGTAGCGCGAACGCTTGGTGAGGTTATTGACGATTACCGTTTTGAAGGTCTCGATATTTGTGAGCTGACTTGTTATTATGGTATGGTAATCGAGGAAGTCATACTCGCTGCCGAAAGAGGTATACAGCCCATCGGTAGAGGCATACATCGCGATGAGCTTTTTATTCTCAACGTAAAATCCGCTGAACATGGACGCAGCGTTTGAATTGCATATAGATGCCGTCACATTGGCAGGAGCGGCTTCATTATATTCCATAGGCATTACAGCTTCTCCGTCGTCGAAGATTGCCACAAGGCTTCCGTCGCCGATCTGAAGACCGAATGTAAAGTTCTCTGCGGCAACGGCAGCGATAAGAGTCGAGCCGTAGTAGGATTCGGGCGGGATTTTCTCGAATTCCTCATCTGTGAACTTGCTTTTTTCATCAGCAGTTACCGGATTTTCCGCAAGGTGTGCATTGACCCTGTTGTTCCAGTTTGAGATTACCTGCTTCTGTATATTTTTGATTATCATTTTATGATTGGCAGGGAAATTGCTTATGAACTCATCATAATCCTCAAAAAACCTGTCGATCGCTTCAATAGTGGCTTCGACTGCGAACTGTGAGCCGAGGTTGCTTCTGAAGTGCTTTTTACTTCCGTGACCATCGGCAACAACAGCGATAGCGTAATGCCCGGTCACTTTATGTGCAGAGCTGTCCTGGCAGACAAGACCTGTTTTTTCGTGGCTCGCGCCCATCACCGAATGACTGAAACCGTTGAACATCTGAACCCAGTCCTCCTCCCGGATAAATGTAGAGTATTATTACCAGCCTGTATCGAAAGGAACGTCGCTGTCTTCTACCTGATTGCTTACGAGCTCCTGGATCTGCTGACCGAGAAGCTTCTGTTTTGCAGCGAATACATCTTCTTCTGCAAGCTCGCGGCCTGTTTCGTCGGATAGTGTCATACTCTTGCTTCCGATCTGAGAGGAAGTAACGGCGATGATCTTTATCATCTGGGCAAGCTGGCTTCCGGAATATGCGTGAACGACAGTATCTGCGGAACCTGTGAATTCGGCAAGAACATTATCGTTAGCCTCGCTTCCGATACCGAGGGCTGCCTTGAGACCGAACTTATACCAGCTGTTCGACTGGAGCTCTCTGAGACCTTCCTTGTAGTCGTCCGAGGGATAACCGTCTGTCATAAGGAAGATGACCGGGGCAAATGAGAGAGAGGGAGAATTAAGATAGCTGTTTCTGGACATTCTCAGAGAGAGCTCCTTGAAAGCAGCGCCAAGGCTCGTAACGCCGCTTGCGCGGAGCCTTGCCCATTCAAATTCCTCTATCGGGATAGGTGCTGAATACATCCATCTTACTTCCGTAGAGAAGGTAAGCACAGCTACCTTTACTTCTGTATCGGCTTCGCCCACTCTGCGGATCTCGGGGATAAGCTCTTCCATAACAGTATTGAGCTCGCCCATCTTCTTGCCCTTCATGCTTCCCGAAGTATCTATCAGGAAGAAGATGACAAGGCTTTTTCTTGAAACGCCCGTAGCGCTGAGCGGATCGTCATCGAAATCGAGCAGACTGTCTGCTGCATTAGTGTTGGGATCTGCCGATCCGGCGGGCTCGAAGTTATCTGCTGCAGCAGAAGCTGACTCAGCACTATTTATTACGGGTTCCGTTATATTCTCATTACTCATAATTACTTACATCCTTTCAGTCGCAGCTTTTTAATACGTTGATGAGGGTGGGGTATCGACAGCTGCCTTATATCTGAGCTTTTATCTCGCCGAAGTCGATCTCAAGACCCTGCCAGATCGGGAAGCCTTTTCCCGGAGCTATGTCATAAAAAACGCCGTCGGGCATTTTTGCGCGCCATTTGAATTCTGAACAGTTCTTTATACCGAGCACACCGGGCTTGAGCTTATTTTCGACGAGCTCTCCGGCGATCTTTGTGAAATCGTCCGAATCGGGGCTGATCTCACAAACATAGAACTTGCAGCCGAGGTAAAGCGGCATACGGTAATCCCTGTCGCTGAATCCGAGCGAAGCGAACTCCATTCCGCATTTCGGGCATTTAAAGGTCTTTTCGCCCGGCTGGACGAACATTGAAGTGAAGTTTGTTCTTCCGCAGCCGCACATGATTATCTCTGAGCGCAGGCGGATGAACATCTTTTGCCATTCGTTCTCTATGATACGCTTAGTAGGCTCGCTGATACCTGTTGTAAAGGAGCGGATAAAAGCTTCCTTGATGTAATCGGGGTAGATCCTCCAGAATTTTATCACGTTGTCGTGGATGCCTCTTACCGGGCGGTTTGAAGCGTCGTTGGGGTCATAGACGAACACTGCGTTCTGACCGTAGTGCTTGAGCTCGGAGGATTCTGTGAGGCACACGTCCCTCACGACCTTCTCACCTTCCATGGGGTCGCCCCTGAAAAGGAGCTTGAACAGCACTACTGCGAGAGAGTATTTATCTGTCTGGACATTTGGCTGGGCGATGCCTCTTACGACCTCGGGAGCCATATATCCGGGCTTTCCTCCGATACCGAAGTTGCTTCCGTCCGGTGCGATATTATCGCAGTCGCAGACGAGAACGGCGCCGGTATTTACATTGATGAAGAAGCCTCCGTCGTTAAGGTCCTGATAGCTCTTTCCGGCTCTGTGGAGCTGACGGAAAGCGTTGACTATGTTTATAACAGCCGTGACCATAGCGGAAAGGCTTGTGAATTTCACGGGCTTTTTTACCGCGCGTCCGGTCAGCGGGTCGATCTCAAGCTTATATGTATTCAGGATATCGACGAACGAATCGAAGCCGTCGGGCTTGAGATCCATTATGTATCCGAAGGTGCCGTCCTCGGTTTCTTTTGTAAGGTATTTCGGCCAGAGGAACTTATTGCTCGGCGGACCGTCGCTGATATTATTCTCAAGGTTCTTGCGGAACACCTTGGGCTTTTTCATTTTGTCGATATCGTACCATTTCAGAGCCCATTTCATTCCGTTGAATTTTACGAGGTAAACGGTACCCTGACCGCCGCTGCCTATAACGCTGAGCACTTTGGCGCTCCCGCCATACTCCATTTCAACTTCCTGACCTATTTCAAGCTCTACCATCTGAACTCAATCCTTTCCTGATTTATGAAGCTTAAACTTCTGCCGATGATTTAACGAGCTTGACGCTTAGACCGTTAACGAGGCAGTATTTATGTACATATGAATTTTCTATGCAGTGTATAGTAAGCTGAGGGCAGTATGAAAAAGCGTTTATATCTATGAATTTCACGCTTTCGGGGAGGAAGAGCTTTCTGAGCTTATCACAGCCTGAAAACGCCTCTGCACCGATGCTGCTTACTGAATCGGGGATCTCTATCACTTCAAGACTTGTACAGAATGAAAATGTACTGTCTTCTATCTCGAGAACGCCCTGAGGTATTTTTACGACCACCAGCTTAGCGCACTGACTGAAAGCGCCCTGCTTGATGATCTTCAGCGATTCCGGCAGGTCAAGACCTCTCAGGCGCTTACAGCCGGAAAATGCGTATTCCCCTATAGCCAGAAGTGTAGACGGGAGCTCGATGGTCCTCAGCGAGCTGAATTTATCAAAGCAGAAAGCGTCGAGCTTGGTATAGCCTTCGGGTATGGCGATATTTCCGCTGAGTCTGTATCTGAACGCAGTCCTTGGGGTAAAGACCATGTCATCGACTCTTGCCTGACCGGATTTTTTTGTATTCTCCTCTTCGGGATCCGCTGCCGGAGCCGAGCCTTCGGGGAGTTCCTTCAAAGGAGACTCATAGGGCCAGCCGATCATATAAGTAAAGCAGGCAAGAACGAATTCTGCCGCATTTTCAGACAGGAAAAGCTCGCCGAGCATATAGCTTTTGGCTCTCATTATAGAAATTTCTCTGTTGGTCTCTTTAAGCAGGAGCTTGAGAACACCGAGGCGGTACATATTAATAAGAAGCTTACGCTCTTTATTATAATCGGGAATGTAGTCGTTGAGGAGTCCTTCAAACCGATTCTTTCTGATAACGGCACGCGGACCGTGTTGAACTATAATTTCGCGCAGTTCCTTCTGAAATTCCATAGTATTTTCAAAACCCTCTACATTCTGAGGAACAGGCGCGCCGCAATTCGGGCATGAAACGAGCTCGGGAGATATCTGAGCATCACACTTCTCGCATTGCATAATTACCCTCCTGACATTTAGACATTTAAATGAATACTGCTCCAACACATTATTATCACAATTAGTATATCACTTTTCCAAAAGCTTGTCAATAGATAAAAATGAAATAAAGAAGACTTCTTTAACTGAAAGTATAAATTTGCGTCGGAGAGCGCGCGATTCTTGTGTATATCGGGAGAAAAAGAGGCGTTCATCATTTGCCGGCGCCAGCGATATACGCACAGTATAAAAGCTTCCCGCCTTTCAGAATAGTATAAAATTCATAATGTTGCATATATTTTTGTGAAAATAATTGGTTAATGTTTATGCCGGATATTCAGAAATTTGTGTTGAAATTCAGACGGTTTTGTGATAAAATAAAGTATAGCTGAAATCAAGCGACCTATAAAGTCTGTTAATATCTTTCACCACTCGTCATTGGCAGCGGCGGCAGGATATACGATTCCGGCAGACTTTAAAAATTTAAGGAGGACCGGTTCATATGAACAAAAGCAAAAGAAAAAGATTCCTCAGCGCTATCGCTCTATGCACTGTCAGTGCAGCTATGCTGATGACGACAGCCTGCGGAAAGCCCGCTTCGGGCGGCAGGATCGCTGTGATCTGTAAGACTCAGGGCGTCAGCTTCTGGGACGACGTAAAGAAAGGCGCCGAAGATGCCGGCGAAGAGTTCGGATACGATATAGATTACTATATAGCATCCGGAGATAACGACTATGCAAGCCAGATAGAGTATATCAACGAGGCTATCGACAACAAGGTAAAAGCTATCGTTATCGCTCCCAACGGCAATTCAGAGCTCGACGAAGCGTTTGAAAAGGCTGAAAAAGCCGGGATCAAGCTCATCAATATCAACTCAAGAACAGACTACGAAGGAGTTATTTCCCTCGTCAGCTCGTCTGACAGTGACGGCGGCGCAGTTGCGGCAAGAAATGCTGCTTCGCTCATGCTCGGAAACGTAATGCTCGATGGCAACTTCCAGGTAGACGCAGTCGTAGGTAAGGTAGGCATCATCGCTCATACCGCTGCTACCGCCGATCAGCGTGTATCCGGCTTCAGAACGGAATTCTCTTCGCAGCTCGCCTCCTACATCGAAACTGTCAAGTTCAACAACAGAGGTCAGTTCGGAGGCTTCGGCGGTGAAGGCTTCAGACCCGATGATATGGGAGGTCCGGAAGCCGCTACGGAGGCTGCCACAGAGGCTGCCAATACCGGTGATGAAGACTCAGAGTCTACAGAAGATACCACCGAAGCTGCAACAACAGCTCCAGCAGAAGCCGGAAACAACAACCTCCAAGGCGCCGTTCCCCCTGACGCTTCTATAGGTGAATTCAGACCGGAGGAGCAGACCGCCGAACTGATCGAAAGCTACATTCTCGAGGGCGAGCGCTGCTCAACTGTCGATGCCTCTTATCAGGAGGCCAAGAAGCTCCTTCAGGAAAATGAAGATATCAAGGTTATGTTCGCTACAAATACAAATACGACCCTGGGTGTTTGCCAGGCAATAGAAGAGCTCGATCTCAGCGAGACCGTTATCGTTATCGGCTTCAACTCCGATGAAAAGGAGATATCCTACCTCAAGACGGGCGTTCTCGACGGCACTATCATCCAGAATCCTTATAACATGGGCTACGTTGGAGTAAGCTATGCTATCAAGGCTATCGATGACGTGGCTGTTCCCAACACGCTTGATACAGGTGTTACATTCGTTGACGCAAGCAATCTGAATGACGATTACATTCAGCTTCTGCTTTATCCCGATAAGTATTAATGGAGGTATAAGATAATGGCAAAAGCTAAAGCTAAAAGATCCGCTCATTCATTGCCTTATATATTGGCAGCTATACTGCTTGCGGTAAGTTATATCATCAATACACTGCTCGTTGAGGCTATCTACAACAACAACACCAAGGCCGGCCAACAGACCTCGCAGGCAATGAACTCTATCAACCGAATGAATTCAGAGCTCAAGACTATCAACGGCAACGTTCTCAGAATCGTTGCAGGTATCGGTGATTACACCGAGATCGCCGACGATACCGTGCTCGCATTCGATAATATCAGAGACGCTATGAATGACTTCGAGTCTATCGAAGGCCTTTCGGATACCGCGCTGAAAAGATACAATCACGCTAAAACACTCATCGAAACATATGACGCAAGACTCACTCAGTTCCGTGAAGCTTGGAACGCTTACGGCTCCGAAAGTCTCGGTAACATGAATGACCTGTACGTTCAGAACATTTATCCTCTACAGGTAACAGCTTCTGAAATGCTTACCGCTACTATCACCATCGTTTCAAACGATACAGGTAAGCTCATGGCTTCCAATGCAAAGACTACATACTTCCTTATGATTCTTATGCTCATAGTTGCGATCGTCGGAGAGATCATCATCTTCATCATCGCAAGGATCGCCAAGAGATCACGTCTCGAGCTCGAAGAACGTGAGAAGAGCCTCCAGGAGGTTGACGCAAAGCTCAAGTCCACACGTCAGAAGGCAAGCGACCTCGCTGTTATGAATATCCTTACAGGTATGAAAAACCGCTATGCGCTCGACAATGATATCAGCGGCAGGCTCGAAACAGACCGCTTCAACATAGCTGTATTCGACCTCGATAACTTCCGCAGTATCAATGATACATACGGATATGACTTCGGCGACGAGTACCTCGCAGCCGTTGCTGAAAGACTCAAGGCTGAATTCAGCAGCGTTGCCGAGATCTATAACATCACCGGAAACGAATTCTGCTTCGTATTCAATAAGGAGATCCCCGAAAGTCAGGCAATGGGTATCGTTCAGAATATCCATGCTGTAATGGGAAGTCCTTACGAGGTAATGAACATCACCGTTCAGCTCCCCGCTTCAGGAAGCGTTTACCACTACCTCGCCGGCGACTGCCTCAATGTAAACTCGCTCCTCGTTAAGCTCGATACAGCATTAAGAAATGTTAAGCTCAACGGAGGAAATGCTGTCAACACAGTTGTTGATATCTGATGAGCCCGCTTCTGCGGCTGACGGATCCGAAGTCCGTCAGCCGCATTTGCTTTTTGTGCGAGATGCACAATAAACAGCCGAAAATTCAATATAACACTTCTATTGACAACTCTTTTTATTAGTGGTAAAATATAATTGTATAGATATATAAAGATGTAATTAAAGTGGTTTTTGGGATATTATCTGGTAATTTGGAGAGATTGAAAAATGAATAAGTTTGCTATCTACAGGTCGGGGGTCGGTATGTACTATTATAAGTATATCGATACCCTTGAAGCATTGGCAGGATCAGGCTTTGAGGAGATAATCACCGAAGAACAGCTCCCTGTTGTTCTTGATGATGCCGGAGGATACTTTAAGTTCAATGCAGAGGACCATCAGTTCGTTGAGCTCGTGGAAACCGAAGATGACGTTCCGCTTACTCTTGAGCAGATGTTCTCTATGGATCCTGAAAAATTTAAGCTCGGCTGGGTATCTCCCGAAGGAGATCTTTATTCGTGCAGCTACACAAACCACAATAAATGTGCGGAAATGCTTGCGGCTAAATTCGTTCCGGACGCTAAATATCCTGAGCTCGCACTCGGAAGAAAGGGCTGGATAAAGGTCATAGATTCGTGGGACGGGAAATCGCGTAAGCACGGACAATACGTCTATTCCGACAACGGCAGACTCACCCGCCGTCAGGCTGACCGCCTTTTCGACCTCGGGCTGTATAAAAATGCCGAGGTCAAGAAGCTCATCGCCGCCTGTGAAGGCGAGTGGTGAATAAAATATCGGCTTTATAAAAAGCGGCAGAAGGTTTGCGTTTTCTGCCGCTTTTGTATGCAGGATCGGCATCAGGCGCTCTTTGTGCAATGTGAACATATTTGAGAGATATTTTGTATAATTTTTATATTGACTTTAAGTTTCTTTTAAGGTATAATTATATTATTATAGTGAACGTCAAAAAGAATTTGGCGTTCACTATATTAAATGATTTAAAGTGCCTCGCACATCCGCAAACTAAAGTTTGCTCCGTGCGGATCGGCAAATAGCAAACACCCCCAAAAATTTGTCGTTTGCTATAAAATACAATTTGTTATGGCGCATGACCTCACCGGACATCGCGCTAAGGAGGATATTGAAATGGCTGAAGCAAGATTCATCAAAACCGTTACTTTCGGCGGATATGATAAGTCTGAGGTTATAAGGAGGCTCGAGTACCTTAATTCGCAGGTATATGACCTGAGAAACGAACTCAGGGAAACCAAGCTGCTCCTTGATGCATATAAAAAAGGTACAGATGAGGAAAAGGCTAACGAGACCATTCTCGCCGGTGAAAGAGCTAAGCTCACTCAGGTGCAGGTCCAGAACGATACGCTCAATACAAAGCTGAAGGCTACCGAAGAGGAAAACCGTAATTTCCAGCAGGAGATCAGTTCGCTCAATGATACTATCAGCAGCCTGAAAGAACAGCTCAAAAAATCAGGCGATAAAGTGGCTGCGCTGGAAGCAGGCAACGATGCCGCTGCACTGAGCAATGTCTTCATCGAGGCTCAGAAATCAGCAAATATGCTCGTGAATACCGCTAAGGAAAATGCCGATAAGCTCGACGCAGATTCCAAAAAGCTTGCCGAGAATATGGTCGCAGACGCAAACGACGAGGCTGCACGTATTATCTATGAGGCTGAAAAAGACGCTGCAGAAAGAATTGCCGATGCCAAGAACAGATCAGAGGAAATGTCCGCCGCTTCAAATAATATGAAGGCAGTTATGCTGAGCGACGTCAAAGACCTCAGCTCAGAGATAGATACGCTCCGTTCTATTCTCGAAAGCTTCCGCGAAAACGGGATCGCTAAGGTTGAACAGGCAGGCAAAAAGCTCAGCGATGTTGAAAATACCCTCAAAGCGGACGGAGTTCCTGTATTCAAGACTCCCGAGCACTTTGCCCCCGAGCTGCCCGAACCGCCTAAGAGACACACCGATACCGAAGATGAAGAAAAAAAGCAGAAGAAAAAGAATGAGCTCGATAAGCTGAAGCAAATGGCTGAGGCTATAGGCGGAAAAAAAGATAGCGCTGAACAGAATGCAGCTAATGAAGAGAAAAAAAGCGGTAAGATAGATCTCGCCGCACTGGCTGCACAGGCAAGCGCACTCGGGGATAAAAAATAAGCATCCAAAAGTATTTATCAATGCATTGCCTGAATACGGGGATACTTATGGGCGTAAAAACTACTTATATCTGGATACATAAGTTATAAAGAGGTAAGAATTATGGAGAGAATTGTTATTGTAAAACCTGAAAAATGTGTGGGCTGTAATTCGTGCGTAAGAAGCTGCCCTGCTCCTGAAGCGAATACTACAAGAAAGCTTGAAGACGGAAGCTTCGTCACTTCCATCAATCCCGATAAGTGTATTGCCTGCGGCGAGTGCGTAAAAGCCTGCACCCACGGCGCAAGAGACTATATCGACGATACCGAGGAATGTATGTCAAGAGTGATAAAGGAAAAGGTCATCATACTTGCAACTCCTGCTATCAAAACCGCTCTTCCGACAAAGTGGAAGGGTGTTCTTGACTGGTTCAAAAAACAAGGATGTTCCATATATGACGTTTCTTTCGGTGCAGATATCTGCACGTGGGCTCACCTCAGAATGATCGAGCAGAATAAGGTGGGAAACATCATCACTCAGCCATGTCCCGCTGTTGTAAGGTATATCGAGACATATCAGCCTAAGCTCCTCTCTAACCTTTCACCTGTTCACAGCCCTATAATGTGCAGTGTTACCTACATCAAGCAGTATCTGAGAAGAACAAATCCGATCGCTGTTCTTTCTCCATGTATAGCAGAAAAGGCAGAACTGCTCGAAACAGGTCTCGTTGAGTATAATGTTACTTTCAAAAAACTTATGGAGTATTTCGACAGAAACGGTATCAATATCCCGGCTGAACCTCCCGAGGACTTTGAGTATAAGTTCGACGATATTCAAGGCCAGCTCGGCTCTATATATCCCCGCCCGGGCGGACTCAGAGACAATTTCTGGGTACATGATCCGGATCTCAATATAACCAATTCCGAGGGTGTACATAAGATTTACCGCGAGATAGATATGTATGGAAAAATGCCGGAGTCAAAACACCCTGCCGTTTTCGACCTCCTTTCCTGCGAATTCGGCTGTAATATCGGTCCTGCTTCCGGCACCAATCAGACCGGCTTCGATGTAATGGCAAATATGCGTATCGTCGAAAATGAGGCTAAGAAACGCCGTAAATCCTCAGGTCTTATCGGAAGAGGCGATGATAAGCTCTTTAAGAAATTCGACGACGAGCTCAGGATCTCCGACTTTATAAGAACCTACAAAGGATTCATGCCTTCGCCTATCCCCAGCGAAAAGCAGCTCATACCTATCTACGAAAAAATGGGTATGTTAACTGATGACGAAAAAAGCTATAATTGCCACGCCTGCGGATATAATTCGTGCCGCGATATGGCTATCTCGATCTACAGAGGTCTTAATACCCCTGAAAACTGCATCGTTCATGCTAAATCAGTTCTCCTTGCAAGACACTCAGAGCTCACAAAACAGCATGAGCGCCTCGCCGAGATAACTGCCGAATGTCTCGAGCTCTCAAACAAGCTCAAAGAAGAGCTCAACGGTATCAACTCGAATGTGGACACTATAGGCGATTCGACCTCTGCAACAAGCGAAAGAGCTGCCGAGGTAAAGGATCTCCTCCAGAATGTAGTTACCTTCTGCAATGATAACCCCACTATGGAAGAGGAAAGCGTAAATCAGCTCACCAATATACTAAAGGTGACTATTTCCGCATTCAGCGCGCTTGATGACAATGTGAACATAACAAACGAAAGCTCGAATATTATCAAGTCTTCGATCGCTGAGATGAACAGCCTCGTTGAAAACATAAACTCAACTCTCGTAAAAACCGAGAACTGACAAAATCAAGACCGCTTCATAAGTGCTATGCTTATATAAAAGTTTATATGTGTTTATCGGGGAAAACCTTTCTTAGGAAGGGTTTTCCCCGAACCTTTTTCAAAAGGCTTTTAGCATCTTTTGGTGCAATGTTATAAAACAAGCCATCAATCGCTGTGCAAAACGCTGAAAAACATTGTACATATTGATTTTTTACTGTGATATATGTTAAAATTAAATGGGATGATTTACATATAATATGGAGCGGGAATTACTTTAATTATTTATATATTGTTATGAAAGAGGTCGTTTTTATGAAAAAAACAGTTTCGTTTCTTACATCTCTTTGCATTGCGGCATCAGCTGCTGCAACCGCAGCTCCCATTCCGGCAAGCTCATCGGACGATACAAAAAGCTTCACCATAAGCACCTATAAGGACTCTGATTCCGCATATGCATCAGCCGGAAGCTATGTTACGATCCCTACATCAGCTGTAAATGCCGGAGATGTTGTCATTCCATGTGCCGTATATTTTACCGAGAATACTAATGATACCCAGACTATATCCGTACAGTTCACGGTCAATTCAGATAACGATGACGTCAAAAACGTTACCTTTGACCTCTATACCCCCAATATGAGCTATTTCGATACCGCCCGCACCTTTTCAACGGCTTCGGGCAATGTTACGACCGATAGGTTCATAGCCTTTGCCGGAGAAGTAGACGAGGATTTCGACGAATACGTTCCTGCCGGTACATACAGCGGCGCCTGCGAACCCGCAATGTCAGCAGCCTCCACTGAAAATTACTATATCGGCTATTCATGGTTTTCTACAAATGAATATTCTTGGCTGGGCACGACCTCAGATGAATTCCCCCTATTCGTTTTCGACGTTACCTTCCCACAGGGGACCTCTGCCGGTACATACACGCTCGACTACTGCAACTACAATACCGATTCCACCAATAATAATACCAACCCCTCATGCCTTGTTGAGTACAGCGGCGGCAGATACGCCAACTATCCCGGTTATCTCAGCAATCTCGGGCTCAATAACATGACATTCGTTATAAGCGATACTGCTGAAACTACCACGACTGCCACGACCACCACCACTAATACTACCACAACTACGACTACTGCCACTACAGAAGCAGCAGCTGAGGTTTCTTTTGAATTCGGTGAATATACGGTTTCTCCCGGGGACAGCCCCTTCCTTGCAGACGTATACCTCGATACACAGGGACAGCCGGTTCTTGCAGTTGAAGTTGATTTCGAGATAGAGTCTCCTCCCGAAATAACCTCTGTTGTCAAGACCTCTCAGGCGTTCGGCGGACTAACCGTGAACTCCACCTCATCTCCGCTCAACGTGTATATAGCCTCTATCGACAGCGTTACTGCCGATCCTTTAGTGCCCGATCCCCTGCTGCCTGTATTTCAGCTCAAGATCAATATCCCCGAGGGCACTCCCGCGGGAGATTATGAATTCGGTTTCGGAAGCGTTTGCGAAGTATTCCAAGGCAACGGAAGCAAATACAATACCTCAGTCAAAAACGGAATTATCCACGTAGTAGATGCCACAACAACAACAACAACAACAACTACTACTACTACTACTACTACTACTACTACTACTACTACAACTACCTCAACGACGACTACCACTTCAAAACCCACTACCACTACAACTACCTCAACGACGACTACCACAACTACTACGACAACCACTTCAAAAACCACTACTACCTCAACTACAACAACTACCACATCAAAAGCTACTACCACTACAACATCCACTACAGCGACTGCTACCACAACGTCCGCACCTTCATCACTCGTGCTGCTCCCCTCTTCGCTTACAATGAGCATAGAAGATACGGCTTCTCTGATAGTTCTGGGAGCTTCATCATCAGACTCAATAACCTGGATATCCGATAATTCCTCAGTCGCCTCGGTAAGCAGCGGAAAAGTAACCGCTCTCTCCGAAGGACAGGCAACTATCTATGCGATATGCTCCGGTAATATCCTGCAATGCAGCGTTACGGTCCAGCCGCTTGAGGTCACTCTTTACGGCGACGCCAACTGTGACGGGAAAGTAGATCTCTCAGACGCAGTTACAACATTAAGATCACTTGCCGCCCCCGAAAAATATTCGCTTACCGGCAGCGACCCCGATCATATTACGGCTCAGGGCGAAGTCAATGCCGACTGCTATATGCCCGGTTCGGGAGTTACCTCGCGCGACGCGCTTTCAATACAAAAGTATATGCTCCGCATGATAACGCTTCCTGAAGATGAGTAAAAAAATGCAGCTTCTGTAATCAATATACAGAAGCTGCTTTTCTCTGCCTTAAAGGGGAAGAACCTTTCCTCAGAAAGTGACTCCCCCAGTAGTATGCATGATATTTTATTTGAGTATTACTCGTCTCTGTTACTCTTGCGCAGAGCAAATGCGGCTGCCGCAGCAAGCGTCATCAGCGCCAGCGGAACTGCAACGCCTGCAACACCTGTTCTTGGCGAACCGGAAGCAGAAGAAGTTGTAGTCGTCTTTTTCGTTGAAGAAAATGTAGTAGTTGAACCGCCGGAAGTTGTTGTGGAAGAAACTGACGAAGTTCCCGACTCAGTGGTCGCGGTAGCTGAAGTAGCTGTTATTTCGTCGCCGCTCGTCGTACATGTAACCGTCGTAGTTGTTGTTTCCTCATCAGCCGCAGTGGTTGTGGTGGTAGTATCGGCAGAAGCTGTCGTTGTTGTTGTGGTGGTAGTTGTAGTGGCGGTGGTTGTTGTATCAACAGTGATAGCTGCGTCTACCATAGTAATGGAATCGACCTCGTTTCCGTCCACCTTGAGGACTCCGCCTTCTATCGTAAATACGATATCTGCAGCGACTTCATATCCGTCGGGAGCAGCAGTCTCGTGGAGAGTATAGGTACCGTCCTCAAGCGATACATTGTGTGTTTCCTTGTCGGATACCCACGTCTCGACCGTTACGTTATTGCTGTCGGTGATCGAGAGCGTAGCGCCAACGACCTCAACGCCTCCGAGATCGACCTTATTGATCCGGACCTCATTTATTACTGCTGTGGTGGTGGTAGTCGTTGTCGTCGTAGTAGTAGTGGTTGTGGTTGTGGTTGTAGTAGTAGTGGTGGTAGTCGTTGTCGTCGTAGTAGTGGTAGTCGTTGTAGTTGTAGTTGTAGTAGTGGTAGTAGTCGTAGTAGTTGTGGTGGTAGTGGTTGTTGTCGTAGTGGTAGTGGTTGTCATCGTAGTGGTTGTTGTCGTAGTCGTAGTGGTAGTGGTTGTTGTCGTAGTGGTGGTGGTAGTCGTTGTAGTTGTAGTGGTAGTGGTTGTTGTTGTCGTAGTGGTGGTAACTATAGGATTATCCTCTGTAAGCTCAGAATATACAAAGTGCCACTCAGCATGATTTGTCAGATAGCCGTCAGTAATGAGCCAGCCTGTGCTCGAACCTGTTATGTCGGTATACGACTCCTCGTCGGGAATGAGGAATATACCTGCGCTGTTCTCAATAACGATATCCTTTCCGGAAGAAAGGTTCCATACAACAAGTCTGTCTGCCTTATCGAGCCAGAGATTCTGATCGCTGTGATATCCGCTGTCGGGCTTTGTATCGCCTGAGGTGATATTGCCCTCGCTGTCAACGAGTTCGATAGAGTATTCGCCTATCTTGATGTCAGATGTCTCATTGAAATCGAAGATGAGAGTCTGGGTATCCTTCATTCTGATAACAAGCTTACCGTTTGTATCTACGTAAGTAGAACCGTCCCCATTGGTAACAGCAAACTTATCGCCGTCAATATAGATAGTAGCATCATCGGGATAATCCGTTGTATCAACTATCCACTTATCGCTTGGTTTAACAGCCGACATCGTAGCGCCGTCGTTCTCCACCTTGCTTGTGATAGCTGATGAAATGCCCTCCATATAGGAAATTATCGGCTCAATAACGTTATTTGTCATATTATCGGGAGTATCTATCTCGATATCGACAAAGTCTCTGGGGTCTTTGAGTCTGCTCTCGCTGTCAACGTGGAGCGCAGCTCTGTGATCCTCGGGGTGAGATGTACCGATAAAGATATATCCGTCAGGATCATCGGTCATTACAGTCTTATCCGAGCTGTCAAAGTCTACGAAGTTTGCGATATAGAAATCGCCGCATGAGGGATCGGAAAGGTCGGGGTCGATATTTGCTCCGTTAGTTTTATAGAAGTTTACAGCCAGATTGGTCTGCGCGTGGTTATTCTGCTCGAATCTGTCGGCTGTGATACCGTAGGGCAGCGCTCCACCGAGTATGGTCTCATAATTGTAATCGTTAGTTGCAGTAACAGAGCTGAGCTCTATCTTATCGGTGTAGACAGTAGTGTTAGTGCTGCTGTTATTGGTTTTTTGGGTGCCCTTATATGATACAGTGTAGGTCTTGAAGGAATCACCTTCGCCAAGAGCCGCACAGTCTGTTTCAGTACTCAGGTTATTGATGTTGACGGGAGCTTCAGCCTTGATAAGGCTTACTGTTACGGTTTCATTTCCGTTGAACCTTTCAGAAGCGAGAACTGCACCGTTGTTGTTCATCCAGCTCTTCGTATCGGAGTCCTGAACGGTTATGTCAAGCTCCGTCAGACCGCTGCCGGCGAGCTGCTCATAGTAATATGTATCATCGGTAGACTGATGCTGTACCCTTACAAGCAGGTAAAGATAATCGCTTTCAGAGATATCTGCTGCGCTGTCGAAGGTCAGCTCAACATGATATTCCACGATATCCTTGATTATGGAAATAGTAGTTGTTTCTCCGCTGCGGGTGTTGCTGAAGCGATAATTCGGGATCGTATCAATGCCGCTGACAACACAGTCGGCATAGGTCGAAAGAGTTCCCTCAGAGCGGTAAACACGGATATTGACATCATACTGCTCGGGATCGTAGGTGATCACCTCGCCAGCCGTCGAAGAGCCGTCCTCGCCGAATGGGCAGAATTCATAGAACGCAAGCGATGAAGCCGGATCGGATTCGGGATAGAACTGCTTTATCGCCCAGCCCTGAACATTATCACGGCTTGAACCTGCTCCCTTCGGAGTAAGATAAGCGAGTGCAAAATAATTTGAAGATGCGTCATTTACGATAGGCGCAGGAGTTTCCCCGTCGTAGTCGTAAACGTTCACATCTACCGTATGTCCGGCGAGGGCGTTGAGAACTATGGTATCGTTCGCCCACAATGCACTGTTTGTCTTAGCATCAAGAGATCCGCCTGAGACTGCCATTCCCTCAATAGCGTCAACAGCCTTGCAGCCCGTGAGGTCCTTAGCATTATCAACGGTGAGCTCCGCCGAAGGATCATCATTTTTTATAATAAATCCTTCAACGCTCTCTGTTGACGGCATTGCCTCATAGGAATTACCGTAATCATCGGTAATAGTATAAGTCGGGATAACATTGAACTGTCCCGATGACCAGCTCTCGCCGTCAGCATTGATCTCGATCAGCTGATAATAATTGTTGTCCTCATCGTCAGCATAGACATATCCGCCGTAATTTGAGTTTGAAGCGCCTGTTGCATGAACGAGCAGATAATACGTGTTATCAGGCACACTTACATTGAGAGTATCCCCCAGCACTGTACCGAAGTCGATACGCGCATAAAGCTGATCGGCAGTAAGCCAGTTCAGCTCCTCTCCGCCGGAAAACGAAAATACAGCCTGTGCCTCACCGCTTTCATCTTCCGGAGCGGTAGCTGCCATTGTAGCCACAGATGCACAGCTCATACTTACAGCAGCTGCTGTAATGAAAGAAAACAGCCGCTGTTTTAAACTATGTATCATAGCTTTTCCTCCTTCTATAAATATCTTATTTTCAGTCCGCAATTTGTGCTAAGCCGCCTATGCAGCACATTGCGGAACGTATCCGTATCTCCGGAGCTTCCGATCACGTCACGGAATATCCAAAGATATAACTAATAAGAATATTATACATCTTTTCAACATATATTTCAAGTGTTAATATTCTGAAAATCCGCAATATTTCGCCAATTTCCGCCTGTTGCGGGAAACATTCACAGTGATTTATATCCGCTGTGATTTTTTGTGAAATATGATAACAGCAAATCAAATGTATTTCCGTACAGCCTGATTTAAAAGTTAAAAAATAAAAATATGCATCTGCCTATTGACTTTTTATCCATACAGTGATATAATAATAAAGCTGAATCTATAAATTGCATTTTTATTGGGGTGTCGCCAAGCGGTAAGGCAGCGGACTCTGACTCCGTTATTTCGAGGGTTCAAATCCTTCCACCCCAACCATTTCGTCATGACTAAATAGATGACATAGTCAAAAAAGCCCGAAATATCGGGCTTTTTTGCTATCCAAATCTCGAAAAATTTACTACGATTTTCATAGATGACATTGGACTGTTTTAGCCATGTGTAAGGATTTGAACTCTCAAAGGAGCTAATTCAGTCCTCTCCAAAGGTCGGAATACAGGTAAATCACGGTTTTGACCGCCAAAAATAGTATACAAAGTTTCGGACTCGGTTTTAGTGGTTTTCACGAATTGTGAAAACGCTGGAATCGAGTCCTTTTTGTTTTCCCGAACTCCGGTGATATAAGACCTGTCAGCGATTTGTGAGCCGTTTTTTGACGGCATCAGTGACAGGTCGGAAAACTACACCACCGAGAACAACTAAAGCTGCTGTGAGCGTTTTTGAACCAGTAAAAGATATATTTCACTCGGATATACGATTTTATTTTTTTCCTAGATACTCCGCTATTATAGCCATGAATGGCGTGTATGAGTCTGCGGTGATGAAAGCGTTGGAGCTGCACGAAAATATAGAGCATATCGTTATCTGCACTGATAACGACGAGGGCGGTATCGATGCTTACGACAGGCTCAATGACTTGCTTCAGGAGCGCGGATATACCAATGTTACAAGGATATATCCGACCTACAAGGATTTCAATGAGGATCTCAAGGCTAAAACCGGACAGTCTCCGCTCATAGCTGTACCCCATGAAAGAAAGCAGACGTTCTATGCGAATGTCGATAATTTAGGGTATTATCCCTGCCGTCCAGATAAGCTGACATCGCAGCTCAGGGCAGCATTCAAGAACGGACAATACAGATATCTTGCCGAGTATGCATTAGCAGGCTCGGCTTTCTTTATGCGCGTAAAGGACGAATCAAAGGCTCATTCTGCCCTCAAAGCGAAGATGAGGAAAGAATACAGGGCATATCGTGACAAGGGTAAGCTCGAGGTCAAGTGCAAAGAACTGAGCAGTAAGCTGAAAGAGGTGCTTAATGATCTGAAACAGCCTGCGAGGACGTATGAGCAGTCCATAGCTACAGCTAAGAGACTATATGAACTTGCCGACTGCGCTGTCAGAACCCAAACAGAAGCAGAGCTGAATAATAGTCCTGCGGAAAAAATGACCGAGGACGAAGAACAAGATGAGGAAGCGGAGCTATCTCCGCTTCTGACATTGTCATAGGGCGCGCGTCATCATGTCATATCCTGTCGTATATGAACGACCAGCTCTTGGGCAAGGGCAATACTATAGCTGCATTAGACGAGGCGTATTTGTTCTTGTCTAATTTTACAGCTATCGAGTATATCCGCAATGGCATGAAGCGCTGTCGTAAAAAGGAGTCAGCGTTTATCCTCGCTTCGCAAAACCTCGAGGACTTCCTGCAGCCGGAGATAAAGGAGCTCACAAAGCCGATGTTCAGCATACCGACGCATCAGTTTCTGTTTAACCCCGGCAACATAAAGGCTGATGAATTCATAGATACTTTGCAGCTCGAACAAGCTGAATACGATCTCATCAAGTTTCCCGAGAGAGGAACGTGCCTCTACCGCTGCGGTAACGAGAGATACCTGCTGGTAGTTATAGCTCCAGTATATAAGGCGGCACTGTTCGGTACGGCTGGCGGAAGATAACAGCAAGGAGTGATGAATAATGAATAATGCAATCGACAAATTGAAAGCCGTTATACAGCTTGAGTATAAAGATAAATGATCATGTTCTTAACGAACGTGGATGTGTTTACGAAACCGTCAGAAAGCATTGGAAAGTCAATCTTACAAGAGTACAAAAGATACCTTATGTTTTAGCTTGCCATAATGGAATAGTTGCCGAAGTGTACGAAGCTGAAAAATGGTATCGATCAGAAGAAATGCCTGAGAGATGTGAATTTATCGGAAAGGTCGCAAATGATGATATAAGACAGCTTTTCATCAATAAAAGACTTCCTAAGAGGTATTGTAAAAAAGGTATGGCGTCTCCGGTGCTCTACCATGATTGAGGTAAGCGAATAGATAAGATGCACTTCTTGTTTCAAGGAGTAGAGAAATAGTAAAACTAAAATGCTCCCTGTAACCCAAACTACAGGGAGCAGTGATACATATTTGTTAACTGAAAAATATTTCGGGAAATTACGTTTTTCTCTTGACAAATACAATGGAATATGCTATACCATATATAGAAAAGAATAGCGCATAGGCGCTTTAAAAAACGGTGATATAAAAAACCGCTTAAAATTGCGGAAAAATGAATGTCATCAATTTTGTTATACCCAGACATATGATATGACTAAACCTTTCTGAACCCGCACGTTCAGAAAGGTTTTTCATTTGTAAGCTGTTGTTACAGATATGTTGGCAATCACGGCTTTTCTGCTTATTTGGAAATTTTGGTTATGATACGACTAAAAATCTGAATTTTGCATATAAAAATTGAAGCGTTCTGCACTTTTTCATTTTTTGTAGTATTCTTCTTCGTGTTCATCGGGCGGTTTATAGTGGTTGGCTGAATGTATACGTTCGGAATTATAGAAATTGATATATTTATCAATTATCCCGTAAAGCTCAGCCTCACCGTTTATCTTCCTTCTGTACAGTTCCCCTTGTTTAAGGTAAGAAAAAAAGGATTCCGCAACCGCATCGTCATATGGAGTTCCTGTACGTGAAAACGAATGGACTACCTCATTCACCTTCAGATACTTTTCAAAAGTCCTTGAACAGAAGTTACTGCCGTTATCCGTGTGAAAGATCAGACCGGGCGACGGCTTTCTTGCTGTAATTGCTCTTTCCATAGCAAGCCAAAAAGAAGCCCCTCTCCGGCGAAATACGGCATAAAATTACCGAGCCCATAATTTCAGGCTCGGTAACCCACTTTTCCGTTAAGGGAAGCTGACTAAAGGCAATGCTAATTTTAAAATTTTTACACGTGTTATTGATGGAAGCTCTTTAGGAAAAGGGTTCCTCTGACAAAGAAGAACGGCTCCGGTCAGGACATAGCCTTTCCTAAATAAGACACATATAAAGCTTCTGTATTAGTGATGCCCTTATCCGGACAGCTTTTTAGTCAATGTGTGTCTTTTATTGCGGCCTTCGCTTTTGCAACAATGGTCTTATCGTTATCATATGACAGAACATTCGTCGCGTGTGAGATATCGACCCAGCGTATCTCGGCGATCTCGTCTTCCTGAGGGGAAAAATCGACGTTTTTTGCTTTGGCAAGAAAGTATACCACGACCTTTGAGGTGTCTTTTTTAGGAGAATATGTGACTGTTTCGCGGAAGGTTGGGTCAATTATCACATCAATAGAGGTCTCCTCCATTATCTCACGCCTGGCAGTCTCTATCTCGGTCTCGCCCTTTTCGACGTGTCCCTTCGGGAACGACCAATGTCCGCTGTTGATATGCTTTATCAGCAGTATCTCGGTATTGCCGTGAAATTTCCTGTAAACAATAGCGCCGCATGATTTCTCGTGAAGCATAAATTATCCTTTCCTGTCCGCTATACGGACATATTGCGGACCGCAAAAAGCGCAGTCCATGAGAGTTCATATTTATTATAACATATTATCACAAAAAAATCAACCTGCGCGGAGTGATATTTCCGGTTTTTCATCTTCGGCGCGAAGACGGCAGCGCGAGCCTCGCGCTTATAACATATATTTTCATAAAAAGCAATAGCGATGTTTTCAGGCGTAATGCAACGCCTGACACAAGCGGATATTATCTGCAAACAAAGATACATATATGCCTTCGGCGCACATACGAGTGCGTTTTCACAGCCTGACGCCAAAAATTGTGCAGTCTTAATATTTTGTCTCTTGACTAATCACATTTTTTGGTATATAATATAAAATACAGACGATCATACTCTGTAATTCTATATGTAAGGAGTTCACGACATGAATAATATCTTATTTGCCGCTTCCGAATGTGTTCCATTTATAAAAACCGGCGGTCTCGCCGATGTTGTAGGAGCTCTTCCTCAGTACCTCAACAAGGACGAATTTGATGTAAGAGTAATTCTGCCGTATTACACCTGTATACCAGCAAAATACAGGGACGATTTCAAGTACGTCCACCACTTCTATATGGACTATGGTATGCGCTCTGAGGGCGTTCACGTAGGCATAATGGAATATGAATATAATGGTATAAAATTCTATTTTGTGGATAACGAGTATTACTTCAAATGTGACAGTCCCTACTCGCCCGACCTCAAATGGGATATTGAGCGCTTTACATTCTTCTGTAAGGCAGTCCTTGCGATAATGCCCGTTATAGGCTTCCGTCCGGACATCATACACTGTCACGACTGGCAGGCTTCTCTTATCCCCGTTTTCCTTCATTCCACTTTTGCAACAAATCCCTTCTACAGCTCGACCAAAACCATAATGACGATACACAATCTCAAATTCCAGGGAGTATGGGATATCGAGTGCTTCAAATATAACACCGCTCTGCCGGACTATATGTTCACCTCCGACAAGCTCGAATTCCACAACAACGCAAATATGCTAAAGGGCGGACTCGTTTACGCCGACTATATCACAACGGTAAGCGAGACCTATGCTGAGGAGATAAAGTATCCGTTCTTCGGTGAGCAGCTCGACGGACTGCTCCGTGCGCGTTCAGCTTCACTCAGAGGCATAGTAAACGGTATCGACTATAAGGTATTCGATCCGTCGCACGATGACCAGATCTTCGCCGAGTACAGCTCTGCCAACTTCAAGGCGAAAAAGGCGTACAACAAGGAAAAGCTCCAGGAGGAGCTCGGTCTGCCCGTTGACAAGAACATATATATGATAGGCATTATATCGCGCCTTACCGATCAGAAAGGTCTTGATCTCGTAAGCTATGCTATGGAGCGTATCTGCGACGAAAATACACAGTTCGTCGTTATAGGCACGGGCGATCCGAGATATGAGAATATGTTCAAGCACTATCAGTGGAAGTACCCTGAGAGAGTCTCCGCAAATATCCTATATTCAGATAAGCTTGCGCACAAGCTCTATGCCTCCGCAGACGCTATGCTCATGCCATCACTGTTTGAGCCATGCGGACTTACTCAGCTCATTGCCCTCAGATACGGAACAGTTCCGATAGTCCGCGAAACAGGCGGTCTCAAGGACACCGTTCAGCCTTACAACGAGTTTGACGGAACAGGCACGGGCTTCTCGTTCGCAAACTACAACGGCGACGAGATGCTCGGCGTCATCAATTACTCCAAGAGCGTCTATTACGACCACCGCAAGGAATGGGACAAGATAGTAAAGCGCGGAATGGAAGCGGACTTCTCATGGAACAGCTCCGCACGTCAGTATGAGGGTATGTATAACTGGATGATAAACTGGTAAGCACGGTGACTTCCTACAGTTAATCTGTGTACCAAATCTTTGATTTGGCTTTCACAGCTATATGCATAGCTGTAGGGAGATGTCGAACGAAGTGAGACAGAGGCTCGCCCCTACACACTAACAACTAATTATTTACTATGAAGGATATGATTATAAAGGGAGCTATCTTCGACATGGACGGGCTCATGCTTGACACCGAAAAGCTCTATCTTCGCTTCTGGAAGGAAGCTGCCGCCGATTTCGGCTATGATATGCACGATGAACACGTTTTTGCTATCCGCAGCATGGCACGAAAATACTCGATACCAAAGCTGAAAAGCTTCTTCGGTGAGGACTTTCCCACCGAAGAGGTGCGTGCTCACCGCACCGAGCTTATGAATAAATATGTTGAGGAAAACGGCTTTGAGGTCAAAAAAGGTCTTTTCGAGCTGCTTGACTACCTGAAAAGCTCCGGCAGAAAAATGGCTGTCGCGACCGCAACTCCCCGTGAGCGAACGGTAAAATACCTCAGCATTATCGGCGCGGCTGACTATTTCAGCGCCATGATCTGCGGAGATATGGTTCACAGCGGAAAGCCTGACCCCGAGATATACCTCACCGCTGCGGAAAAGCTCGGTCTTGCGCCGCAGGAGTGCGCCGCCCTGGAGGACTCTCCAAACGGCATTCGCTCGGCGCATTCGGCAGGCTGCAAAGCTATAATGATACCCGACATGACTCAGCCCGATGATGAACTTGCGCCTCTTCTCTCGGCGGTCTATACAAGTCTTGACGAGGCGATAGCATTCTTTGAAGGGAGACGTGAAAATTGAGCGTTTCGGAAATTTTCGAGATACCAAAGTTCTATTATTTTGAGAGCGGAAACGATTTTTCCGGCAGTAAGGACGATTTTTCCTATAAGATAATCAACGGCGAAAAGCTTAAATGCCTTACATGGCACGGCAGGCTTTGCTCTATGAAAGCTGATATCGAGCACGAAGCGGAGTTTGATCTTTCTCAGGAAGGTTTTGACTCTATGATAAAATGGCTCGAAGAGAGATATAAGGATTAAGTGATATCAATTAAAAACCGCCGCACTCTAAGGGGTGTACTCATAAAGAAGTTTTATATGCAAATTTATCGGGGAAAAACCTTTCTGGAAGAAAGGTTCTTTCCCCGTACCCCTTTTCCAAAGACTTTTGACTCCAAATTTTTGCCCCATAGGGCTCACCGTAGTATAAAAAGAAAATTAGATAATTTCTTTTGGTGAGCCCTATGGGGCAAAAATTTCAAGCTGAAAGTTTTAGGGAGGGAGTTTGAGGGAGACCCTTTTTCAAAAGGGTCTCCCTCAATAGTTCACGTATATACTTCTATATAAGCATCGCCCTTAAAAGTGCGGCGGTAATTGTTTATCACTCCGAAATTTCAGTATCAACCGGATCGGGGTCAGTGAGAGGCTCTGTTGCCGGCGGCTCTGTTGCCGGTGGTTCTGTTGCAACAGGAGCTTCCGTAGGCGGAGCAGTTGTGACGGGAGCTTCCGTAGGAGCAGCTGTCGTAACGACTGTCTCGGTAGTTGTTACCACTTCTACGTACTCATACGTAGTTGTCTGAACATACTGATTTCCTGTAGAATCCTCAGAAACGTAGTAGACAGTGAGTTTCTTGCCCTCTTTATTGCTGAAATACGTACCGGGAGAAATTATCTTTCCGTCTACCTGAAGCTCGATGACCGTATTTGGAGTTCCCGATGCCGTTTTCGACTCGATGAACTGATAATTGAAATCGGAAATACCTGCTTGTTCAAGCTTATTCTTATACTGTGAAACGGTAAGTCCGCTGTATTCGGGAATTATAGCTGATTCATTGCCCTTGCTGACCTTGACCTTGATGACTGTTCCCTGGGCTATCATAGTACCGGCTTCGACGCTCTGTTCGTAGATCATGTCGTTGTCATAATCGTCATTGTAATCATAGGTAGGGTCAAGGACGAAATAATCAGCCCACTTCTCCTTGCTGAGTTCGTAGAACTTACCCTCAAGGTCAGGCATTTCTATATCTGCCTTTGCCGTAGTCTCCTCTGTCGGTTCGGTAGTACCGTCAACAACATTATCGGAAACCGAGGAGCGTCCTGAGCTTGTAGAGGTATCATCCGCGGGGTCATAGAGTATGCGGAAAATGAGCACGGCGATTATCATAAGTATGGCAAGGAGCAGTATGCCTATGATTATAGGAACCTTGATCCGGTCAACTGTATTGACCTTTTCGTAGCGATATTCCTCTTCTTCCTCGTCATACGGATAGCTTTCGCCGTTATAGTTATCCTGATACGCTGCATCTCCTCCTGAATACTGCATATCAGATCTCATAGACGGATCGGACGCATAATTATGACGGTTCTCATAGTTGTCTCTGAAATTTTCGGGAACCGGAGCCAGCGAAGGATCAACAGCACTCTTGATCTGAGAGGGCTGCTCAAAAAGCCTTGTTACGAGCTCAGTGATAGTCTGTATGCGGTCTCTGCCGGAGAGATTCATACCCTCCATTATAACACGCGAAACATTCTGAGGTATACGTGAATCGAGCATACACGGCTCGTGAAGGTCGTCGTGCTTGAGGCGGCTCAGCGAATCAACAGGCATACAGCCAGTCAATGCTCTGTATATAAGTGCACAGACTCCGTAGACATCGGTCCACGAGCCCTGACGGCTGCTGCTGCTTGCAGAATACTGTTCCGGAGCCGCATAGCCCTTAAAGAGCTCATACTCCAGACCCGCGTCGGCAGTTCTCACAGCAGAAACGCAGAAGCCCGAGAGCTTCAGCTCGCCTTTATTTGTTATGTATACAGTATCCGGGCTTATAGCGCGGTGTATGATCCCGGCATTATGCAGTATTCCTATAGTGGTAAACAGGGGCGGAAATATCTTAGAGACCTGCTCCCAGCTTATCTCGCCGGCATTTTCTTTCAGATAGCTGAGAATTTTTACTCCGTCAATATGCTCAAAAACCGTATATGTTGTATTGTTCTCGGCGAACATATCTATAACGGTATTTATACAGGTATTGTTTCTGAGTCGTGCAAGCGACTTATTGAGCTCGGTATACTCAGCCATGAAAGCCTTATATTTTGCAAGATTATTGTAATTAACGCTGATAACAGGCTTGTTTTTAACACGTGTGCAGAGGTTTATGGGCATATATTCTCTTATAAAGACTCTGCGCCCGGCAGATATATCATAGCCTTCGTAAGAAGCCCCCTCGCCGTTATATTCAAGAAGAACGCCGATGAGGTACTTATCATGCAGGATCGTACCGGGGGCGATATACATGGGATCATGCGGAGTATTTTCATCATATCCGCATACCGGGCAGATGTGCTGCCGGGCGTCATATTGTTCCATGCACTTATAGCAGAATTTACGCTCTCCCAAAGCTGTTCCTCCTTTTTACAAAATGATCTTATGCGCAAAAAGCGCATAAATAGGTATCATATCTATTTTATCAGCAATTTTCAAAAATGTCAACCACTTACGGCAGGTTATTACGGAATCGTCGGAATTTGTATTTTTTCTGTAATAAATTTATTACGAAAACAGCAGTATTTGTAACAAATATCCGTAAATCGCCTTTGCCGCACTTGACAACACCCATAATTTACAGTAAAATTATTTGTAGCAGTCTGCGGGAAGACATAAGTATACTCCCGGGCAGGCAGATGCTTTTCAAATCAGCTCTTACAGGAGAACAGCCATGATAAAAATAAAGTCAAAAATGTTCGAGGAATCGTCTAAATCCCACGCTTCCGATTCTCTTGCGAAAATGATACTGATGTTCATCATCGTATTCTTCATAATATATATACTGGAGTCGATCATACCCTCTATACTCTCGCTTGGTCCTATGTCGGAACAGCTCGCGGAGCTCGGCTACCTCGACGGAAGCCGCAAGCTCACGCTGAGAGCATCTGTCTCTGTAGCCTCGGCAGTTTCGGGTGTACCAAAGATAATGATACCCACACTGCTCTGCACGGCATTCGGAACGATAACAAGCATTTTCTACTGCCGCATGATCGAAATGCGCCCGGTAAGCTCAATGGGAGCAGTGCGCAAGGGATCGGCTCCGAGCTACTTGAAAGGGCTCGGCGTGGGGATAGTTCTCATGTCCGCGATAACCCTTCTGAGCGTTATCTGCGGCGCAAACTCCATTGCTCTCGCCGAAAGCAGGAGCTTCGGCATTATCGGACTATACCTCCTCGGATTCATAGTTCAGGGCATGAGCGAGGAATTCATCTTCCGCGGCTACCTGATGAACAGCATCGGCGGAAAGCACTCTGCTGCTCTCGCGATCGGGATAAGTGCACTCGCTTTTGGTCTTGCTCATGCCGTAAATCCCGGATTCAATGCTCTTTGCCTTTTGAATCTTGTCCTTTTCGCGGTGTTCGCTTCGCTGTATATGCTCAATTCCGGCAACATCTGGGGAGTATGCGCTATACATTCTATCTGGAACTTCACACAAGGCAACTTCTATGGCATAAGCGTCAGCGGAGCAGTCAGCGCCGATTCCGTATTCGTCACGACGGCGAAGTCCTCACACGCTTTCCTCACAGGAGGCAGCTTCGGCATTGAGGGCAGTATCTTCACAACTATAGTAATGTCCGCCGCGATCGCGGTAATGATAATAATTATGAAGAAAAACTCGGTCATCGAGGAGGCGAAAAATGCAAATGAATAAGCTTATTGCAGTTTCTGCGGCAGCTCTTATGCTGTCGTCGGTCTGCGTCTCATGCACGTCCAAAAAGGAGAAAGGCTCGTCCTCCGAGTCCGCTGCAGAGATCACAACAGTCAAGGAGGAAACCGATCCCGTCGGCAAAGAAAGGGTAGATATAAATGACTACATCACCTCCGGCACTCCCGACCCTGCGCTCTGGCGCGCCTATGACCCGGAAACAGGAAACGAGCTATACCTCATGGGCACGATACACGTCGTGAGCGAGGATACATTCCCCCTGCCCGACTATATCATGGAAGTATATGATAAATGCGACGGCATTGCCGTTGAATACGACGTAAACGCTCTGCAAAGCGACTTTTCACTCATGCAGGAATACCTCATGGGAATGGTCTATACCGACGGCACGACCATAAAGGACCATATCTCGGAGGAGACCTACGAAAAAGCTAAAGCATGCCTCAAGGATATGGGCTTTTACAACAGTCTTCTCGATTCGTATATGCCGGGCTTCTGGCTTTCGCAGATAGAGGCTTCGGCTCTGCTCGACATTGACAACATGACCTCTGAGGGCGTTGACTCCACCTTCATATCCTATGCCGAAAACGACGGAAAAGAGGTCGTGAGCATTGATACCCTGCAAATACAGACACAGGCGGTAACAGGCTTTTCCGACGAGCTCGCAGACTATATGCTGTCAGAGACGGTGGACGAGTACGGCAGTGCCGACGAGCTTGCGGAGGAATTCGCACAGCAGTATAACTCGTGGGCTTCCGGCGACATCGACGCGCTCGCCGAAGACGCGGACGAATATGAGCTGCCCGACGAGCTGCTCGACGACTATGCAGATTATATGGACGTTATCCTCTATGACAGGAACAGAGGTATGGCTGAAAAAGCCGCAGAATTCCTTGAAAACGGTGACAATTATTTCTTCATGGTCGGAAGTATGCATTTTGCAGGCGACCGCGGCGTTGATGACCTCCTTGCCGAAATGGGCTATACAGTGGAAAGAGCAGCTTAATTCAGCCTCCCCCAAAGTCTCGCTGCCCTCTTCGCGCCGAGCTGAATCAGCTCGACCATATCCACGTTGTCGCTCGTAAACTCGCTCACTCTCACTAACATCCTCAGTCGTACATCGCTCAACTGCACTGTCATTAAGCTTTGTGTGGGAAAATATTGTCCGCGCAGGTTGCTTTTTTCACGATTATATGTTATACTATAATGTATGGACAATTTTCGGGACACTTCCCGATACAATACGGCAGGCTGTAAGCCGTTAATACAGCCGATTATGATTGGAGTAAATATGAATCTTCCGAATATGCTCGTGACCCTCGCCCAGACAAATGATTCTGCGCAGGCATCACTGTTCCCGTTCCCGTTCAAATTCCACCTTATCTTTGCCTGCATCGCGTTCGTTTTCTTCGCTTACAGATTCTCGGTCAACAAAAGGCCGTATCAGCTCATCTTTGCTATTGCAATACCGCTCTCGCTCATGATATGGCTTTCGGACGTAAAGGGCTATTTCTACCTCATTGGTGCTATCGAGCTGCTGCTCATCATTGCAGCTGTCATTACATCTATAGTCTGCAAACCGCAGAAAGATGCGGTTCCTGCTGAGCCTTCTGACAAGAAAGCTGTGGAAGATGTACAAGAGACCGCCGAGGATATCGCTGAAGAGGTATCTGACGACGCTTCGGAGGAATAAGCCTTGAAAATAGCAGTTCTTGACTGGTACACCGTCAATGTCAGCGGCGATATCCCCACCTCACAGCTCGAAGAGCTCGGCGACGTAAAAATTATCCCCTTGACTCCCCCTGAAGAGACCACTGCCAACATAGGCGACGCAGAGATAGTCCTCTGCAATAAGGTCCTCATCACCAAGGAGGTCATGGATGCCTGCCCGAATATACGCTATATCGGGCTTTTTGCCACGGGCTTCAACAATGTTGATATCGAATACGCCGCCAAAAAGGGCATTACAGTCTGCAATGCGGGTCAGTATTCCACGAACGCCGTCGCACAGCAGGTCTTTGCATACATACTCGACCACGCAAGCCGTATCCGAGACTACGACAACGCCGTGAAAAACGGCGAGTGGGAGCGCTCTCCATCATTCTCTTATTTCCCTGTTCCGACTGCGGAGCTTGCCGGAAAAACGCTCTCAATTATCGGGTTTGGCTCGATAGGACGAAAAGTCGCGGAAATAGCTGCGGCTTTCGGCATGGATATTATCATCAGCACGCGGACTGCTCCGACAGACTGCCGATTTGAAGTCACAGACCTGATGTCCGCTGCGGCAAGGGCAGACTATCTCACGTTCCATTGCCCCCTTACAGAACAGACGAGAGGCATGGTAAATTCACAGCTTCTTTCTGTTATGAAGCCTGCTGCTGTCCTCATCAATACGTCAAGAGGTCCTGTGGTAAACGAAGCAGATCTTGCATATGCTTTGAACAGCGGGAAACTCGCTGCGGCATATCTGGACGTGCTCGAAAAGGAGCCGATGTCGCCTGATACTCCCCTAAAAAGCGCAAAGAACTGCACTATAACTCCGCATACGGCGTGGGCTGCGCTTGAAACACGCCGGCGCCTTGTCGATATAGTATGCTCCAACATCAAAGCGTGGCTCAGCGGAGCTCCGCAGAATAAAGTCAACTGAAGGAAGTCAGAAAATGAGAAATATTTCCCAGAAACAGCGTATCGTCATAAAGCTTGGCACATCAACACTCGCCCATAAGACAGGTAAGCTCAACATCAGAAGAATGACGAATCTGGTAAGAGTCATCTCCGACCTGCACAACTCAGGTAAGGATATAATCATGGTATCTTCGGGCGCGCAGGGTCTTGGCTCGGGCAAGCTCGGGCTCCGCGAAAAGCCAAAGGATATCCGAATGAAGCAGGCTGTCGCCGCTATCGGTCAGTGCGAGCTCATGCACACCTATGACAATATGTTTGAAAAATACAGCATTACCGTTGCGCAGATACTGCTCACCAAAATGATAATCAACAATCCCAACCATTGTGAGAACTTCCGCAACACCGTCGAGAGCCTTTTGCAGCTCGGAGTTATTCCGATAGTAAACGAGAACGACGCTATCGCTATCGACGAGCTGGAGCTTGAGATCGGCGAAAACGACTCTCTTTCAGCGCTCGTTGCCGACCTCGCGGGAGCCGATCTGCTGCTTATACTCTCGGACATCGACGGTCTCTTCGACGATGACCCACGAACTAATCCGGACGCAAAGCCCATAACGGTGGTAGAAGAGATAACCCCCGATATAGAAAAGGTCGCAGGCGGAGCAGGAACTCACTTCGGCACGGGCGGAATGTCAACCAAGATAAACGCCGCCAAAATAGCCTGCAATGCAGGAATAGACATGGTCATCATGAACGGCAGAGACCCCGAGCTCCTATACGATCTCTTCGAGGATAAGGAGATAGGCACGATCTTTAAGGCTAAAAAAATATAAGCTTGCAGGGCGCACTCGCGAGTGCACCAGATAATATACTAAAAATAACAGTGGGCGAGCGGAACTCGCCCCTGCTTTCAGAGGTGAATATATAATGAGTTATACAGAAGAACTCGGCAGAAAGGCAAAGGCTGCCGAAACTGCCGCCGCAGCTGCGTCAACAATGCAGAAGAACAGCGCACTTGCAGCAATTTCAAAGGCACTGATCGCAAATAAGGAGCTTATAATCTCCGAGAACGCAAAGGATCTCGCTGCCGCTAAAGAAAACGGTATGTCAGAGGCTATGCAGGATCGCCTTAAGCTTGATGAAAAACGTATCGAAGGCATGGCTAAGGGAGTTGACGAAATAATCGCTCTGGGCGACCCTATCGGTCAGGTCATTGACGGTTTCAACCGTCCCAACGGTCTTCAGATACTAAAAACCCGCGCTCCGCTCGGAGTCATAGGCATAATCTTTGAATCACGCCCCAATGTTACCGTTGACGCAGCCGCACTTTGCCTCAAAGCCGGAAACGCAGTTATCCTCAAAGGCGGCAAGGAGGCTATAAACTCCAATATCTGTCTCGGAAACATCATGCGCGCGGCACTTGAATCGGAGGGACTTCCCGCCGATATCATTCAGGTGGTAGAGTCCACCTCGCGCGAGACGACCAACGAGCTCATGAAGCTCAACGGCTACATCGATCTCCTCATTCCGAGGGGCAGTGCAAGACTGATACAGGCAGTCGTTAATACAGCTACCGTTCCGGTCATTGAGACAGGCGCGGGAAACTGTCACGTTTATGTTGACGACAGCGCAGATATCGAAATGGCTGCCGATATCACCGATAACGCAAAAACTCAGCGCCCGTCGGTGTGCAATGCTATCGAAAGTCTGCTCGTTCACAAGGATATCGCACAGGAGTTCCTCCCTGTCATCGCGAAGCGCTTCAAAGCACATAATGTCAAGATATACGGCTGTGACAGAACTATCGCCATTCTCGGCGATACAGTCGAAAAGGCTACAGATGATGAGTACGCGACAGAGTTCAACGACTATATCATCGCTGTAAAGGTAGTTGACAGCATCGAAGATGCTATCGCTCATATCCGGAAATTCAGTACGGGGCACTCCGAGTGCATAGTTACCAAGTCTATTGACAGCGCGGCTAAATTCCAGAAGGAAGTAGACGCGGCTGCCGTTTACGTAAACGCCTCTACGCGCTTTACCGACGGCGGTGAATTCGGCTTTGGCGCCGAAATAGGTATCTCTACGCAAAAGCTTCACGCAAGAGGTCCGATGGGGCTTACAGAGCTCACTACAGTAAAGTACCTTATTAACGGTAACGGACAGATAAGATAAGCTCAAGCTATAATATCAGTTAGCATACTGACTGACAGAAAATATTACTTTTGATCCGGAGGTCGTAATGGCTATTAGAAAAGATCTTAACGATATGCTCAACAGTTTGAAAGGCAGCAGCGAAACAGCGCAGAAAGCTGCAAAGCAAGCCGACAGCGCTGAAATACATAAGAAAAGTATCTATGATGAAATGTCCGTAGACGATCTTCTGAGCGCTCTCACCGAAACTAAAGATACAGAACAAACTGATGATATGATAGGCGCAGATATTCGATCAACAGAAACGACAGATGAAACGGTTTCCATTGCAGAAGAGGAGAAGCCGCTCCCGCCGATCGAAGACGAAAGTTCCGACGAAGAAGACATCCCTGTGATCGTGACCTCGGTAATGCACACAGAAGCTTCCGCAGAAATGACAAAGGTTTTCAGCGCGTCAGAAATAGCCCAAATGGAAGAAAAGGCGGAAAAAACGGCAAAAGAACCTGTCCCCGAGCCTCAGCCCGAAAAGCCTGCCTCGAAAAAGAAAAAAATAGTTATCACGGGCGAGCTCCCCGATTATGAGGAGATACGCCGCCGTGAGCTTGAAAAGGACAGGATCGCACGCGAAAAGGCAGAAGCTGCTGAAAAAGAAGCAGAAAATCTTCAGGCAAATGAAGAAATTGCTGAAGAAGCCGTCATCACTTCGGAAGGATCAGAAAAGAACTTTTCTGTTAACGAGCTTACAGAAGCGAATGAAGCTGCTGTTGAGACTGATGAAGAGCAAGATGCTCCCTCTCGATCAGCCGGCGATGGTGCTAAAAAAGGATTTTTCTCAAAAATAAAGAGTATTCTTACCGATAGTAAAACTGAAGAAGATGACGATGCTGATCCTGAGGAAGGATCAAGCGTGGAAGCTCCCGATGACGAAGCTCCCGCGGAGGAAATATTATCAGACGAAGCTGCACAGGAGCTCGCCGAAAGCTTTGCCGAAGCCGCAGAAAACGCCTCGGCTACAGAATTGCTTGACGCCGCTATCGCTGCAATAAACAGTGAAATCGAGGCTGCCGAACAAGAGAATATCACCGAAAAAGATACCGACATTCCCGAAGCATTGTCCGCAGACGATCCGGAAGAGGCTTCTGCTGAAACCGAACAAGAGCCGCTGCTCCAAGAAATCGCAGATCAGGAAAACAGCGATCCTGTTGACAATATGCTCGATAATATGCGCGAGGAGACCGAAGCAGCTATCGCTGACATTGAAAAGCTCTCTGATGATGAAGCCGAATCTTCTGATGAATCAGAAGAAACCAACTCAATACAGGAAAACACCGTTGACGACGTTCCCGCAGATAATGACCCCAAGCCAAAGAAAAAGGGTAAGGTCACGGCAGCGCTTGAGAATATCCTTGATGAGGATCCTGACGAGATCATCAGCGAACGAAGCGAAAAGGCAGAAGATGATGAAGCCGCTCCCGAAAAAGGCAGATTCAAGAAAACTCTTTATACTATCCTCGGAGTTATCTTCTCGGTATTCGCTGTTATCGGTGTTATCACGGTCATCGCCAAGGGCGCAGGACTCGTTAAAAGCTTTACCTCCGGCGAAGTCAAGAAGGACGGCTTTACAGAGATAATATACCCTCCTGTTATCATGGATATTGAATCGTTCAATTCACCATCTGAGCTGACCTCTGAACAGGTGATCACCGCAACTCTGTGGTCGATAATCATGGACGACAGCAAGGCTTCTAAGTATGAAAGTGCTCTCGGCGATACAGTATCTATACCTGATGTAGACGTTGAAAAGTATGCCGTAGAGCTCTTCGGCGAGGACCTTCCCGCATTCGAGCACTGTACCGTAGGTCCCGTGGAATCCAGATTCTATTACTCCGAAGGAGCATACAACGTTAAGCTCCGCCCGATAATCTTTACATACTCCCCCGAAATAAAGAGCATAGTCAAGAGCGGAAGCGAGTATACACTTACCGTAGATTATATCGACGAGCTCCCGTCATGGATGGAAAAAAGTACGGCAAAAACGGTCGAATTCGGACTCGTTGAGCGAGAGGACGGCACCTTCCGCATTAATTCCATGAAAATTATTTCCGTTAAAACCTCTTGATGATCAAAAGGCTGACTAAAGGAAGTCCCCTTTGGCAAAATAGTGGCATAAAATTACCGAGCCCATAATTTTGGGCTCGGTAATTTTATTTTTTCGTTAAGAGAAGCTGACTGATCTCAGAAATAATTTTTCTTTTTACTTGCTTACCGACTGCTGTGCATAGTAGGTCAGTATTGCGGAGGCATCGCGTCCGTCGATGACATCATTCTGATCCCAGTTGGCATTGATGAGCGCCTGTTCGTCCGTGATGATACCCGCTTGGTTCGTTGATATCAGTGCGTAATGCGTGAGCACCATAGAAGCGTCGCGTCCGTCCACCACTTCATTGAGGTCGACGTCGCCGATGAGGCTCTCCCCTTCCCCGGTCACGTTTATCACATACACGACCTCGGTACTGCTTTCGGTGATTGCCACGACTGCGGCATATCCCTCTGAGACGGCAGTTACAGTTCCGTCGCTGTCAACGGTCATGACGGAGGGGTCGCTCGAAACGTAGAGTGTATTTTCAGCGGTCGGGATAGTTCCCGTATCGGTTATGGTTATGCCCTCGATATCGCTTGTGCCGTCGGGCTCCTTGTCGCCGAGTGCGCACACGGCGAAAATATCCGCGTCGGGGAATTTCTCGGTTATGTACTGCGCGTCTATCGTGCCGTTCTCGTCGGAGGTCGCCTGCGCGATATACAGCAGATTATCGGAGTTGAGCGGCTGCTGCGCGTCGCGCGAGTTCATGGCGTAGATGTTGTAGACCGTGCTTTCCCACAGTCCCGTGAAGCTTCCGCTTTCGGGTTCGGCGCTTAGTATCTCCGCCTCGGGCAGAGTAAGCGCGGGCGGTTTTGCCTGCGGCTCTGCTATTTCTTCGGTTTGGTTTATTTTTATCGGAACAGAGCTACCCTCTGTTGTTCCGTTTCCAATGTATATACAATCTCCCCACGCATAGAGACTTCCGTCCTCTGTTATTGCGGTGGATAAGAAACCACCATAATTAACAGAAATAACATTATCCAGTATCTTAGTAGGAACATCACCATTCTCGTGTCCAAGCTGACCATGATCATTATAATATCCCCAAGTATAGAGACTCCCGTCTTTTGTTATTGCAGCAAGGTCATTTCCAATACGGAATAAAGAGACAACATTATTCATTATTTTTTGAGGAGAATCGCTACAAACCACATATCCTCCGCTCAGTGTAGCATATCTCCCCCACGTATAGAGGCTTACGTCCTCTGTTATTGCGGCTCTACAACCACCCCATTCACTTATATCAACAACATTGTCCATTATCTTTATAGGAACATAACTATCCTCAGTTGTTCCATTTCCAAGCTGACCCACAGAATTATTTACCCACGTATAAAGGCTGCCGTCTTCTGTTATTGCACCACTAAAATTGCTCCCAAAGCTAAAAGAAACAACATTATCCAGTATCTTTATAGGAACGGAGGAACACTCAGTTGTTCCAGTTCCAAGCTGACCATAATAATTACCTCCCCACATATAAAGGCTTCCGTCCTCTGTTATTGCAGCACTAATATAGTTAGTAATATAATCTCCACTAAGGATTACAGAAGCAACATTGTCCATTACCTTTATTGGAATATAACTATCTTCTCTTGTTCCGTTCCCAAGCTCACCGTGATAATTATCTCCCCACATATAAAGGCTTCCGTCCTCTGTTATTGGGGCGTGCTGGCTATTATGGCTAACGGATTTCACTTTCCCAATGATAGCCGCAACTGTTGTTGTGGTTGTCGTATCTATATCGGTTGTGGTCGTTGTACCTGTCGCTGTTGTCGTCGTGCCGGTAAGGTCCTGACCGTCGATATAATCTGTTATATCCGTAGACACGCCGTGTCTCATAACGACCGTCAGCGTCTTGTCCTCGCCGTCCACTTCAAAATCAAGCCGGACTGTTTCATATCCCTCTTTCGCCAAAACGAAGTAATGCTCGCCGTCAGGCAGCTCGTAGCTCTTGCCATTTCTATAGCGCTCAATAAGAGAAGATATACTTAGATTAAAGACACTGCTGAGCAGACGCTTGCTTGTGTAGCGTAACCGCCTAAAAAGAAACCACCCTATCCAACGAAGTCCAAATAGACTAAACTG
>R05__coassemble_71_pt1 | contig 52876 bp, 50 predicted proteins | sample R05__metabat2_low_PE_032 | metagenome-assembled genome bin R05
GGCATCAGTGGGCAGTATAGTACAGAGCAAAATGTATAACTGAGATACCACAGCACAAATCGCCTAAACAAATTTGTTTAGGCTGGCGTGAAATCTGGGGAGTGGGAATAAAAGCTCTAACAAAATAAAACCCCGATCATGCGACCGGGGTATATTTTATTTAATTGTTAAAAACGACTTTCATCGTTTCGCTAAATTATCCTTTGGACTCACCCTTTCAGTTCAGAGTTTGGAATTAAACCTTAACACTTTCATAGTATCACGTTCCTTCAGAAAGTAATCAAGTAATGCTAATTCTTCATTGGGATCACCTTTTGGTTGATTTATGTATTACGAACCTGTTAAAAACAAATCAAAACACTGACTAAAATTTAACCTGATCTCTCATTGGACTCAACCTCTTTACTAAATTATCAGCAATATATCTAAAGACTAATTGTCGAAATTTCAGATAATCCTGTATCTAAATTAGTAGGTCATGAAGCCGCTTCCATCCAGCAATGCGTCCGCTTTATAATCGAATTGTATTATCTGCATCTTCATTCATCGGAACAAGCCGTAGCCTATATTCCCTCTTTATGTAATCCAATTACTCAGCAAGCCCGCCGGCTTCACGCTGCTGTTCAAAATTTCCTTCCATTGGACTCACTCACCTTTCCGCATAAAATAATTTACATTGAGGCTAAACCTCAGTCCAAGTAAATTCAGCTCTGGGAATTCTCTTTCCCTTTCCTTGATTATATATTAGCACATGTATTGGCAAATGTCAATAGTAATTTTTAAGTTTTTTCGATTTTTTAGTAGCATTCAGCAGATGTCACAAATAGATTATCCGTTCATTGTGATATTTCACCAATAAGGTCTGCTCGCCTATGTTTTCCACTTGAAATCAGCCGCTGCATAGTGTATAATTAGTGTATCAAATGGCACTGTGCCGGATTGGAGTTTACTATGTCTGAAATGAATGAATACACACCAGAGCTCTTCGAGCTTATCGACGAAGATGGTAACAAAAGAAATTTTGAGCTTATTGATGCCGCTGAAATAGATGGCGAACAATACTTCGCTATGGTTCCTGCAATAGAAGATGAAGATTTTCTTGATGCTGACTGTGATCTCGTTATACTGAAAGCTATTGAGGATAACGGCGAGGAGATACTCGCTTCAATAGATGATGATGACGAATTTGAAGTTGTGGCGGATCATTTTTTACAGAGGCTTCAGGAAGCTCTTGAAGAGGAATGATCTCTGTAACTGAATTTTCATAATTTTACATAAAATTATACTTGATTTTTAGATTTCTTTGTGCTATAATATGTATGATAAATAAAATATTCTGCCTTGTTCGTGCAAATATAGTTTTTTATAATCCAACACATCTTTTTAGGGAATTCAGCTCCGTATGTGGATTGCAGACCTCCTGCTTCGCAGACGAAGGGAGCGTGAAGCATTCGGGCGTTTACCCACCTGCTTAGTGCGGGTTTTATTCGCTATATAAACGGCAAGGCGGATGTTTTATGTAAACGAAAACGGTTTCCGTAAATTTACGGAAACCGTTTATTTTTATGGCTCTGTCTCAATGGCTCTTCCTTCTTTGAGGCTCGCCTGACAGTCAATATAGCGCTGATTAGAGCTGCCGCGAAACTTTATCTCCCAATCCTTTTGAGCAAGGATAAACGGTCCGTCGATAAGAAAGTCTGTCACCGCAAGAAGCTCTCCCCAACCGTTTTTATCACGGTCGGCATATAGCTGCTCGAACGTATAACCCGTGTAGGTAATAATATTCATTCCAAGCTCCCTGATCTGCTTTCCGAGCAGAGCAAGCGTGTGTGCCTGACAGAACGGCTCTCCCCCGCTGAACGTGACCCCGTCCAGAAGCGGATTACTCTTTATCCTTTCAAGCAGCTCATTCGTACCGGCGAGTGTGCCTCCCGCGAAATCATGCGTCTGTGGATTATGGCAGCCCTTGCAATTGTGCGGGCACCCTTGCGTAAATATCGTGAATCTTATCCCGGGGCCGTCAACTATAGAATCATTGACGGTTCCGGCAATTCTGAGTTCCATTATATCACCTTGAATCAAACCTCGTGTTTTACACGATCATGCTCCTCGGCACGTTTTCCGTTATTGAAGCGGTCGAGAGTTCCTACAAGATATCCCGTTATACGGCGTATTCTGTCAAATGCAACATTGTCAGTGTGCTCACGTCTGCCGCAGCACGGGCAAACATCGCCGATTATTCCGGTATATCCGCAGCACGGATCTCTGTCAACGGGGTGGTTTATAGCTCCGTAGCCGATGCCGGATTCTTTCATACAGCGAACTATCTTCTCAAACGCATTGAGGTTCTCAAGCGGATCTCCGTCGAGCTCGATGTAGCTGATATGTCCTGCATTCGTGAGCTCATGATAGGGAGCCTCTATCTTGATCTTCTCAAATGCACTTATCGGATAGTAAACCGGTACATGGAAAGAGTTAGTATAGTAATCACGATCTGTAACGCCTTCGATAATGCCGTATTTCTTAGCATCCATGCGGACAAAGCGTCCCGAAAGTCCCTCTGCGGGAGTTGCAAGCAGAGAGAAGTTGAGACCTGTTCTCTTGGATTCCTCGTCAAGTCTGTTTCTCATGGACTGGATAATTTCAATACCGAGCTCTCTTGCGTCCTCACTTTCACCGTGATGAACACCGATAAGAGCCTTAAGAGCCTCGGCAAGTCCGATAAATCCGACAGAAAGCGTTCCGTGCTTGATGACCTCCTCGACAGTGTCATCAGGAGCAAGCTTGTCCGAATCTATCCATATACCTTGCCCCATAAGGAAGGGATAGTTCCTCACGCGCTTCTGAGCCTGTATTCTGAAGCGGTGCATGAGCTGGTCGATAGCAAGTTCCATCATATCCTCGAGCATCTCGAAGAAGAGACCGACATTGTGATCTGCTTTTATCGCAAGCCTCGGCAGATTGATAGATGTGAAGCTAAGGTTTCCTCTGCCTGTTACTATCTCGCGTGACGGATCATAATTATTGCCTATAACACGTGTACGGCAGCCCATATAAGCTATTTCGGTATCGGGGTTGCCCTCCTTATAATACTGAAGATTGTAAGGAGCATCAATAAATGAGAAGTTCGGGAAGAGTCTCTTTGCCGAAACTCTGCACGCAAGCTTAAAGAGGTCATAATTCGGATCGGTGGGATTGTAGTTCACGCCGTCCTTGATCTTGAAAATATGTATCGGGAAGATAGGAGTTTCGCCGTTTCCGAGACCCGCTTCCTGAGCAAGAAGAACATTCTTGATGACCATTCTGCCTTCCGGAGAAGTATCAGTGCCGTAATTTATTGAGCTGAAAGGAGTTTGCGCACCCGCACGGCTGTTCATTGTATTGAGGTTGTGGATAAGTGCTTCCATTGCCTGATATGTGGCACGGTCAGTCTCCTTTTCGGCATTTCTTGTGGCAAAAGCCTGTATCTTCTCAGCAGTTTCCCTATCCGTATGATCGCAGAGCAGCTCGAGCTCTTTTTCCTGATATCCGTTATCATTTGCGAGAACCGGCTTTAAATTGTACTTTTCAAGCAGCTCATTCTTTATGGAATCGGTTATCTCAAACTCGTTATCTACGCCGCCCAAGAGCGAGAGTGCTCGTGCGATGTTCTGGATATACCTTGACGCATAGGTCTTTTTTACGCCTTCAGCCATTGCATAATCGAATGTAGGCACGCTCTGTCCGCCGTGCTGATCGTTCTGGTTTGACTGGATCGCAATACAAGCAAGTGCCGAATAGCTCGAAATATCATTTGGCTCTCTGAGAAAACCATGTCCGGTAGAGAAGCCGTTTGTAAAGAGCTTTTTCAGGTCGATCTGTGTACATGTCGTGGTGAGTGTATAAAAATCAAGGTCATGGATATGGATATCTCCCTCGCGGTGAGCCTTTGCGTGTTTAGGCTCAAGAACATACATCTCATAATACTCTTTTGCGGAGACGCTTCCGTATTTGAGCATTGTGCCCATTGCGGTATCTCCGTCGATATTAGCGTTCTCGCGCTTAATATCACTGTCCTTGGCAGGACTGAATGTAAGCTCGTTCAGAACACACATAAGGTTGGTCTTCATCTCTCGTGAGCGTGTGCGCTCGTAGCGATAGAGAATATAAGCCTTAGCGGTCTTCGCGTGGCCTTTTTCAATGAGGGTCTTTTCCACGAGGTCCTGTATCTCTTCAACTGTGGGGACCTTTCCGGGATTCTGCTCCTCATAAACTCTGCAAACTTCAACTGCGACTTCCATTGCGGTATTGAAATCGGTACCGCCTTGTGCCTGTGCAGCACGGAATATAGCGTTTGCTATTTTTTCAATATTAAAAGGAACTTTTCTGCCATCTCTTTTAATAATATGAATTATCATTAAAGCCATACCTCCAACTACTATATATTGTATCTCGCTTTCTATGTTGTCTATATAAGTATACCCCAAATACCAGCGATTGTCAATTGTGCAATATGACGGTTGTGCAGATGCTTTCAGCCTACAGTTTCGTCATTTTAATGCGTTTATCTTTTAAAAATTCCGAAATCGGCTATTTTACGTACCTTAATTTTTATCAAGTAAAATAAAATGACGTACCACAACATCTTGTAGTACGTCATTTCTTTATACAGTATGCGTCAATATATATCCTGTTACAGCATTATATGCTGCCTCTGAAAGTGTTCCTGTTTCTGCCGACCAGTACTCCTCGGAAAGATTTCCGTCAACAGATTTTAAAGCCGTATTCGTATCAATGCAGTATACTCCTATGTTATTCGCCATATTCAGCAGCTTTGTGTTATATTCGTTTATAAGCTCATTGGTGACCGTATCGGTATCTGCGATAACAGGCGGAAGCTGCATTATATAAATGTGCATATCCGGACTGTATGAATGAAGGTTGCTTACCAGAGTGGAATAATTAGATATCATATCATCAACTGAAACGGCTCCGATATCACTGCCAAGCATGATATATACGTTCATAGGCTTCTTTATCTGCAAGGTCTCATAAACTGTAACGGTGCCGTAATTGGTTTCCACCTTCATTGTATTGCAGCCGGATGCGCTCAGCTTATAGCTGCCGATCACATCATTAAGGTCTGTACAGCTGCCTATATCAAGCAGAGTAGAATCTGTAACAAGGCAGCAATTATCAAAATAAGATGCGTCAACTGCCGCAGACTGAGGTACAGGATTGGTAATACTAACTGTTTCGGAAGCGGAAGTCACCGTCTCAACAGCTTCTTCATCTGAGGCGGAATCCTGCTGCGGCTCATCATTCGCCGATACAGTTGTTTCCTCCTCCACGATTATATTATCGAATTCTTCAGTGAAGAAGTCGTCGTTGAAATTTGCTGCTACCATATACAGTACGAAACAGCTTATGAAAGAAAGAGCAAAAATAATTATCATTCCCCATATACTGAAGCGGACCTTTGGTCTGCCGCGTTTTTTATTTGAGATCCTCTGAACGTTCTTTGATTTAGCCATATTATCTCCAGCTCCTGATTAGAGCGCCGTATCTCGGTATACGGCATACCGTTATATTGCCTTTCAGCACTTGAATAATATTATACCTCTTTTCCGCAGTTTTTGCAAGTGCTTTTATATATTTTGTGCATTTTTATCCAAGCTAAGCGGATCCGCCGGTATTATTCGTTGAAATAAGCCATATATCCCTCCCACATTTTATAAGCATAGAGATGCAGTTTTGCCATGAACAGACAGTTGATTTTTTCTGAAATATATGATAAAATTTATAGGCAACACCGCACAAAGATTGTGCTGAAGATGCGCTGTCAGATTTTTCGTCAGATTGTATAGAAATTTTGCAGGGATACTGTCGTATGTCAAGAAATTTCTGTGCAAGATGGCGGGAAATATGCAAGCAGATTCAGTACAAAACCGCACGGTGCGCTTTGTGCGGTGTTGCCTATAATATCAATATAATCAACAGGGAGGTGTGTTCATATTAAAACAGCTATCGTTACAGGCGGCTCCGGCGGTATCGGAGAGGCTATATGCCGCCGACTTACAGATGACGGATACTTTGTTATCGTAAATTACGCTCACTCGGAGGAAAAAGCCGCGAAGCTCGCCGCTGAAATAGGCGGCAGAACTTTACGCTTTGACGTTTCGGATATATCCGCTGTAAACAGCGCGTTTGAAGCCGTCGGAGATGTTCATCTTCTCGTGAATAACGCCGGAGTATCTGAGATCGGCCTTTTCACACATATATCGGACGAGAGAGCCACTGAAATAATGCAGATAAATCTCGTGGGAGCTATGAACTGCGCAAGAGCTGCGCTGCCCTCTATGATAAATCATAAATCAGGCTGCATAATAAATATTTCTTCAATGTGGGGACAGATCGGAGCTTCGTGCGAGGTGGACTACTCCGCTTCAAAGGCGGGGCTCATCGGTTTTACAAAGGCAATCGCAAAGGAGGTCGCACCGTCGGGGATCAGGGTAAACTGCGTTGCACCCGGTTTCATAATGACAGAAATGAACAAACGGTTCTCGGACGAGGACTTGGAGCTCATACGCGCAGACATTCCACTCGGTATCTTCGGACAGCCGCGTCATGTTGCCGACTCAGTTGCTTTCCTTGCCTCAACACAGGCAGAGTATATAACAGGACAGGTGCTCGCCGTCAACGGCGGAATGGTCATATGAGCTGCATTGTAATAATATTTTAACCCTGTCGTAAATCTATTTTTCGCAAATATAAGTATTTTCACGCTATAATTATGCTGTACTAAAATTTTCATAAAGGAGATGTGACATATGAACGACAAGGTCAGAAAAAACATAAGGCGCATTCCGCTTTTTATACTCGCGATAGCCGCCGCTGTGATAATCGCAGCGCTCATACGCTACGCTATAATTTACAAAAAAGGGCATGACTTCGTTGAAGACAAAATGGTCGGCAACAGCAACATCAATGTCATGCTAAGCCGTCCCGACGACTGGCACATAATACAAACAGGCTCTATCTCTCTTGATAAGGACGACTTTGCATGGATAGACGGCTCTACCGCCACCATACCCATTACGGCAGAGCTTGCGCGGCAGTTTTGCGGCGCTTCGGACGACGATATCAGCGACTATGTAGACCACAATACCACTCACTATGCCTATGAGTACCTTATCTACAGCAAGACACGCTATGAAATCTATGGGAATTTCAATGTCTACAAGGACAAAAAGCTCATCTTCGTCACCGAGCCTTCGCAGGACGAGCTCGACCTCGCGAAGCAGGAGCACGTTGAGTTCGACGTTACTCCTATTGCAATGGACGGCTTTGTATTCATCACTCACAAGGACAATCCCGTGGACAGTCTTACTGTAGAACAAATACAGGATATCTACTCCGGTAAGATAACCAACTGGAAGGAAGTCAGCGGCAATGATGAGAAGATAATTCCCTACCAGCGCGAACGCAACTCTGGCAGTCAGACCGCCATGGAGCAGATTGTAATGAAAGGCGTTCCTCTCATGGAACCTGCGGAGTCCTATTATGAGGTAGAGGGCATGGGTATGCTGATAGAGATGATAGCAGAATATGAAAACCGCGAAAACAGTATCGGCTACACATACTATTACTACCTGAACAATCTCTATAAGAGCGACGACATAAAGGTGTTGAAGATAAACGGTATATCGCCCGACAACGAAAATCTCGCCGACTACAAGTATCCGTTCACCACAGCATACTATGCCGTGATGAAGAAGGATCAGGAGGGTCTCCCGAGGGAACTGCGCGACTATCTTCTCACCGATGAGGGACAGGAGATAATAAAGCTTGCGGGCTACTGTCCCGTGAACGGAGGCTGATACTATGCTCGATACGGAATACGAAACTACCCTGCGAAGACTGCTTTGCATTATCCCTGCGCTGACTACCCTTACACTAACTATCCTTGCTCTTCCGGATGCGACATCTGCACATGAGATCAGAAAGCTCCACTATCACTTTACAACGCCCATAGGAGCGGTCAGCACAGCTTTTCTACTCCTGCTTATATTTGGCGGAATGACGGTGCTTGAATATCACTTCAGAGGATTCTTTCTTTTCCGCGAATGGGCAAGAAATGTCCTTGCTGTAGCAGTAGTTTTTTATGCGATCAGCATGCAGATTGAGGGGGATTTTTCGCTTCAATGCAGCCTTGTCCGCACACTCATTTTCATACCGTACTCTTTGCCGTTTACATCGCCGATAATAATCTATCTCATCATCTCGAAGCGTAAGATAAAAAAGGAATATCAGGAGCGAATGCGCGGCAATGTTCCGAACAAGGAGGAAAATTATGACTGAAAGACTGAAAAAGCAGATAGACTTCATGCTTGAGCTCGATAAAATGAAGAATATCTACAGGCAGACCTATGTTCTCCACGAGGACAGAAAGGAAAACGACGCCGAACACAGCTGGCATCTCGCAATACTCGCATTCCTGCTTGCGGAGTACTCCGCCGAGCCCATTGACGTGACAAGGGTAATGAAAATGGTGCTAATACACGACGTTGTTGAGATAGACGCGGGTGATACTTATTGCTACGACACAGAGGGCTGCAAGTCCAAATCCGAGCGTGAGGAAAAAGCTGCACAGCGCATTTTCGGACTTCTTCCCGACGACCAGAAGAGCGAATTCTACTCTTTATGGCGCGAATTTGAAGAAAGCATGACATATGAAGCAAAATTTGCCGCTATGCTGGATCGCCTTCAGCCGCTTCTGTTAAATTACACCAAGGGCGGTATTTCATGGAAGGAACATGGTGTTTATAAACAGCAGGTGATGAAGCGCAATCTCCCCTACTTCACAGCCTCGGAAGAGCTTGCAAAGCTCATAGAATCGGTAATTGACAAAGCTGCCGAAAAAGGCTGGCTAAAGGTGGAATAATGTCAAAATGCACAAATTATCCCTTGCCTTAACGTGCACTATTACTAAACCGCCGAATTCTGTGAATAAATGATGATAATTTTTTATTTGCCTTGAACTTTCACTTTTCATATGGTATATTATTTATTGTAGTCTATTAACATTTGAAAAATATTTAAAATTCCGGAGGGAGATATATAATGGCTGAAAAGTCAATCGAGAAAGCTGAGAAGTCTATCGTGAAGGCTGAAGAGTCAATAATGAAAGATGTAAATGAACCTATGCCGTCTGCCCCTACATCTTTGGAAGAACCGAAGGTCAGATTCGCAAGGCTGAAAAAATTCAACGAGAAACGCTCCTTGAATACCGATACATACAAGAAAACCAATCTCTGGCTATTGATCCTTTTTCCCATTTTTATTTGCAGTATGGCAGAGATAAATCAAGCAAAGTACGTCCTGCCTTACCTTAAATTCTGGGTCGAGCGCCCTACAGTAATGCTGTTTGACGTACTCATAACAGGACTTGTATTTGCCCTGATCCTATGTATTGTTAAAAAAGGATGGATAGCCGTCGCAATCCAAAGCTTCATTTACATGGCTCTGAGTACGACCGAGCTGTTTAAGTACGGCACAAACGGAAATCACTTGATCATTTCCGATATGAAACTCGTCCGCAGTGTTAAAAGCCTTTCTTCATTCGCCTATATAAAAATAACGCCGAGGCTGATAATATACTACCTGATAGTCATTGCGTTCGTTTTCATAACACTTTACTTTAACCCTATCCTCAAGAAAAAGCCTCTGCACAGATTCATCGCTTCTGCCGCTTGTATTCTCTTTGGCTCTTTACTTATCATCTTTCCCGGCTTCTATAAGCCGATATACAAGCTTTTCAGGATAGATACGACCAGTGCAACAAACACTTTTATCCTAAATGAAAAATTCGATAAAAACCGATTCCTTGCATTCATCGTCGAAACATCTTCCGAAAGCTATGCCAACCGCCTCGTTGTTCCGGAGGAATACAGCGAGGAAAAGATCGAAGAGATCATGAATATCCCCGTTGATACGAGCGAGGATTTCAACGGCGGAAATAAACCTAACGTTATTGTGATAATGAGCGAATCCTACGCCGATTTCAGAGTCTTTGACCAGCTCGACATAAGCGAGGACTGCTATAAATACTTCGATAAGGCTATTTCTGAGGGACAAGGCGGCACAGCTATCACTCCTACCTATGCGAGCTGGACTGTAAGATCCGAATTTGAGCTCCTTTTCGGACTCCCCGTCCGCGGACTAAATACGCCTAATATGCCTCAGCGTGAACTCGCTGACCGCGAACAGCCAGCTATGGCTCAGTATTACAAAAGCTGGGGCTACACCACTGTCTATATCCACCCCTTCCAGAGCGGTTTCTACAGCAGAGAACGTATCTACGGTCACTTCGGCTTTGAAAAAATGATATATCATAACGATCAGGAAGGAATATCAGATTTCACTGTCCCCGTTGAGCATTACGGAACTTATGTTGACGATTCCACTGTATTCAACCAGATAATCGAAGAGATCAATACCTCTGATGCCCCTGTATATCTCCATACCACTACTATGCAGAATCACCAGCCCTACAATCAGGGAGAGGATCCCGATGATGAATTCGGTAACTACCTCCAGTGGGTCCAGCATTCCAACGAGGGCCTCGAAGTCTTCCTCGACGAGCTAAAGAATATCGATGAGCCTACACTTGTGTTCTTCGTAGGCGACCACTTCCCATCTCTCAGAGGTGAGACAAGCGTCTACAATCAGCTCGGTCTCAGCGGCGATAACTGCTCTGAGCTTTATGAGCAGAAGTATTTCTTCTGGAGCAATTATGATGCAGATTTCTCCGCTATTCCCGATGAGTCTATCTCATTTTTCTATGTTCCATACGTGATACTTGATATCATAGACGCTCCCCATGACGCTTTTATTGAGAAAATGAACGATTTCATGGATCAGCTGCCTGTTTATTCCTCAGAATATGACAGTGATATCCCTGATAACGAGGAGCTTGACCTCATCACGATCGATCGTGTTATAATGGAGGAATACTCTCCTTCACCAATACCCGAAGAAGAGCTTACCTCAGACTGACAAAGGAGCTGTATATGAAAGAATTGAACATCGGCGTAAAAGCTTCCTCAGAGCTTACGGTCACTTCCGCTGAGCTTGCGGTAAATGTCGGAAGCGGAAGCCTCGAAGTATTTGCCACACCGGCTATGATAATGCTCATGGAAATAGCAGCCTGCAATTGTCTTTCACAGTACCTTGAGGGCGGCGAGACCACTGTCGGAACAGAGATGAACGTCCGCCACATTTCCGCTACTCCTCCGGGAATGAAGGTCACTGCCGAAGCTGAACTGATTCAGGTCAGCGGACGCGAATTTACATTCAGCGTGAAAGCCTTCGATGAGGCAGGTATTATCGGAGAGGGAGCACATAAGAGATTCCTCGTTTTAGGAGAAAAATTCACCGCCAAAACGATGTTAAAACTCAAATAAAAATAAAAGGTGCTATACTCGCGTGTAGCACCTTTTAATTGCAAAAAATCTTCTTCTTTTCTGAATGTTATCATCAATTTATCACAAAACCTTCTATAATAATAATTGTAGAAATACATAATGTATCTATGAAAGGATGATTATTATGTCAGACAATTACAACGAGTTCAATAATTACGATCACGTTAATCAGAATTTCAATGATAATGATACGATGAATCATGAATTCAATAATAACACCGGCTATAACAACACCGGCGATCAGATGAGAAGCAATTATTACGGTGCTCCTCTTTCTGCGAATTCATTTGCATACACATCTCAGAATCCTCAGAAACCTAAGAAACAGCGAAAGTACAAAGGTCTCAAAATAGTCGCTTTCATTCTGTGTCTTGCTATTGTAGGTGCAGGTTCTGTTCAGGCATATAAAATATTGACTGATAATGATAACCAGCTCTCAGAGTTTTCTGCTTCATCACCATCTGATGAGAAATATCACGAAAAAAATGCCGACGCTGTAAAGGCTTCTGCTCCGGGTATAAACGATGACCTCCCAAGTCTTATAGAACTCGCTTCACGCACCGACGCAAAGCCTCTTCCCGACATCGTTGATGAGATAATGCCATCTGTTGTTGGAGTATCATCTACGTTTGAGTATACTAATCCAACGTACGGTATGTGGGGCTGGGGCGGTCAGACGCAAACACAGCAGGGTATCGCGACGGGTACAGGCTTTATTATCACAAGTGACGGCTATATCGTTACAAATGCTCATGTTATTTACGATGATGAATACAATGCGGGAGAAGCTATTGAGGTATCTGTTCTTTTCAGCGACGAAACAGAGCATGAGGCTAACATAATCGCTTACGATACCGAGACTGATATTGCTGTCCTTAAAGTCAACGAAACCGGACTTACTCCCGCAGTTCTCGGCGACAGTGATGATCTCAGAGTCGGCGAACTCGTTATAGCTGTCGGTAATCCTCTCGGATTCGACCTTTTCGGCTCGGTAACAAGCGGTATAGTCTCCGCTCTGAACAGGCAGATAACCATAAATGAGAAGAACATGACCCTCATTCAGACCGACGCCGCTATCAATGCAGGCAATTCGGGCGGACCGCTCCTCAATAGCTGCGGACAGGTCATAGGCATAAATTCCGCAAAAATGTCCTCGAGCTACGGCTCTGCAAGCGTTGAGGGACTCGGTTTCGCTATCCCGATAAGAGAGGCTAAGGTCATTATCGACGACCTCATCAACAACGGCTACGTTACGGGCAGACCGCAGATAGGTATCTCCACGGTGGACGTAACTGAGGCGTATTCGAGCTATCTTGGCATTCCTATGGGCGTTTACGTTCAGAGCGTGCAGGAGGGCAGTGCCGCCGAAAAGGCAGGTATTCAGGTCGGAGATGTCATAATCGGTATCGAGGGTGAGGCTGTCACAACTCATGATGAGCTTAATCAGATCAAGAACACCTATAAGGCTGGCGATACGATAACTCTGAACATCGAGCGTCAGGGCTCTGACATAGACATTGATGTCACCTTACAGGAGGATACAAATCAGATAATATCCAAGCAATAAAACAAAAAGCTGCTGAAAAGATCTCACCTTTCAGCAGCCTTTTTTTATGTATTTATCTTTTTACGAAGTACTCATCATACCATACAAGGAAGGTATATATCGTCCATACCTTTCGCCAGCCGTCGGAATTTCCGCCGAGGTAATCCTCAAGGATAGCATTTATCTCGTCAGGCTTGAAGAACTTCTCAGCAGTCTCACTGCGGAACTTGGCGATAACGTCACTGTTATATCTCTCGTCAGCAAGCCAGATACGGATCGGCACTATGAAGCCCAGCTTCTTACGGAAGGCTATCTCCTCTGGGAGTACCTTCGCTGCGGCAGTTCTGAACGCGACCTTGTTTGTCTCGTCGTTCACCTTGTACTGAGACGGCATACGTGAAGCAATGTCAAATATGCGCCTGTCGGTAAGAGGCATACGTATCTCAAGTCCGGCAGCGGTACTCATCTTGTCAACATTGAGGTATATATCTCCTTCGAGCCATATCTGGATGTCAACATCTGACATCTTTGTGAGCGGATCGAGGTCTTCAGTCTCGTTATAGATGTACCGCACAAGATCGATCGGAAGAACATTCGGATCATAACTTTGCAGGATACGCTGCTTCTCCTCCTCCTTCATGATATTGGTGTTGCCGACATAGAAGTTTTTAAGCTCATCACCGTATCGCTCGGCATTGCGGTACATATTATAGCCGCCAAAGAACTCGTCAGCACCCTCGCCCGAATAGCAGAGCTTTGTGTGCTCGGCTGTTGCAAGGCAGCCAAGTGTGAAAACTATCGCAGAAGCATCACCGAGCGGCTGCTCCATATTGTACATGACATAGGGAACTATGTCAAAATAGTCCTTCGGCTGAATATTCGCAACTAAGTGCTCAACGCCGAGAAGCTCGGCAGTCTTTGCAGCAACACGCGATTCATCGAAGCGTTCCTCATCATAGCCGCACGAATCCGCACGCTTTGCATCGCTCACGGCAAGGACATAGGAAGAATCAACTCCTCCCGAAAGGAACGACTCGGCAGTCTCATCAGGCTCCTTGATCTCAGTCATAATATCTGTAAGCGTAGAATGTATCTCGTCTGCCCAGTCGCTGAGAGACTTGGAATTATCCGGTTTGAAGGTCGGAGTCCAGTAGCGCTCTACAGTAAGTTTTCCGTTTTCAAATTCAAGCCAGTGCCCGGGCATAAGCTTATATAATCCCTTAAAGAACGTCTCCTCGCCTGCAACATAGGTAAGTGTGAGATATATCTGAAGCATTTTTCCATTGAGTTCCTTGACGAAGCCCTCCTGCTCCATTATAGGGCGGATATATGTTCCGCACAGAAGTCTGCTGTCAGCGGTGACGTAATAATAAAACGGCTTTGTACCAAACTGATCTCTTACGGCGAATATCTTGCCTGTATCTTCGTCCTGAATGGCAAATGCAAACATTCCGTAAATATGATCGGCAACATTTCGTTTCCACTTTTCGTAAGCCTTGACGATTATTTCTCTTTCGCGCTCATCACGGCTGAGTGAAGCAGAAATTCCCAGCTCATTGCAGAGTTGCTTCCAGTTTCTTATATGTCCCCTGTAATCAATGATCCTGTTCATGTATGTATCACCTCCCAGAATTATATCTCCTCATATACCTGAGGACGGTTCATAAGAGCAGTCAGCGATGACCTTACGTCACCTCCATTGAAAAGCAGTTCATTGAGCTGTTCGGTTATCGGCATTTCAACGCCAAGCTTTCTTGAAAGATCATATGCTGCCTTACAACAGAAATATCCCTCTACCGTGCCTACTCTCTTTACAGCCTCCTCGGGAGAAACTCCCTGACCGATGAGTATGCCTGCACGCCTGTTACGGCTGTGCATACTCGTACAGGTGACTATAAGATCGCCTATTCCGGTAAGTCCGCTGAAAGTAAGGATATCAGCTCCGGCAGCCTTTCCAAGACGAGCTATCTCGTGAATACCTCTGGTCATAAGGGCTGCCTTTGTATTATCGCCGTATCCCATTCCGTCACATATGCCAACGCACAGAGCAATTATGTTTTTGAGAGCTCCGCCAATTTCGCAGCCTTTAACATCTTCATTCAGATAAATCCTAAGAGAACTGTTGCCGAGCTCTCGCTGGATAAATTCCGCCGACTCTTTATTATATGAAGCTGCGGCAACAGTTGTCGGTATGCCGCGTGCAACCTCTTCTGCATGAGAGGGTCCTGAAAGTACGACGAGCTTATCGGTCTTTATCTCTTCGCTGATGACCTCGCTGAGAGTCTTCAGACTTCCCTCCTCAAGGCCCTTTCCTGTATTAACAACTACCATATGATCGTCAATATAAGGAGCGGCAAGCTTCGCCACATCCCTTACAAATGATGAGGGTATACCGAATATGAGTATATCGCAGCCCTTTATACATGAAATATCGCTGGTCATTGCTATGCTTTCGGAAACAGGAACCCCCGGGAGCTTCTGCACGTGCTCTCCGTGGGAGCGTATATCGTCTATCTCAGACTGAAATTTAGACCATACGGTAACATCATGCCCGCCGCAGCGCTCCGCCATTACAGCAAGACTGAGCCCGAATCCGCCTGAACCGAGAATAACTATCTTTGCCATATAATTTCCTCCCCTATAATCAGTGCCTTCCGGAGCTTTGTATCATATCGAGTGAAAATTTATTCTCATTTCCGTCAAGAAGTCTTCTGATATTTTCACGGTGCATCCATATTACCAGACCTGCCATTGGTATTGAAAGGAGCATATACAGTAAGCTTCTTCCGAAAGAATATCCGTCCACGAACCATGACATCAGAAGCGTAGCTATTGGGCAATAAGCCGAAGCTATTATCGAAGACAGAGATACATACTTTGTTATCGCAAGTATAACTATGAATATTGCCAGAAGAGCAACCGCTACCTTGGGATCTACGATGATAAAGGCGGCAACACCTACCAATACACCCTTTCCGCCCCTGAATCCGTAATATATAGGAAATACATGACCTATTATAGCAAAAAGTCCCGCAATATAACCTATATAATGAGTATCGTTGCCGGGCGTTATTCCGGCATTGAGAAGATGACAGGCACCTCTTGCCAATGTTACTGCAAGTATACTCTTGCAAACATCACCTACAAGAGTAAGAGCCGCACAGGTTACTCCCGCACACCTGAGAGTGTTTGTAAGACCGGCGTTCCTGCTTCCCATATCGCGAATATCCTTGCCCTTCATTATACGGACAATAATTATAGAAAAATTCAGGCTGCCAAGGAAATATCCAAGCGCGGCAGCAATAATGATCGAGAATAATACCTTCATTATTTATCGCTTCCTCCCCTCTCACGGACAATAAAGCGGACCGGAGTCCCCTCTAAGCCGAATGTCGAGCGTATTTGATTTTCAATGTATCTTTTGTAAGAAAAGTGGAACAGATCTGCTCTGTTCACAAACGTAACGAACGTAGGCGGCTTGGTTGACGGCTGAGTCATATAGTATATTTTCAGCCTTCTTCCCTTATCAGATGGCGGCTGCACTCTCGTTGTAGCATACGCCAGCACATCATTCAGCATACCCGTGGATATTCGCATGCTGTTCTGTTCATAAGTATATTTTATGAGTTCATACAGCTTATTTATTCTTTGTCCGGTTTTTGCAGATATAAATACAAAAGGAACGTATGACATAAAGCTGAAATCGTTTTCGAGCTTTGCACGGTATTCCTGCATGGTCTTATCGTTCTTTTCTACAAGATCCCATTTATTTACGGCAACAACACAGGCTTTGCCCTGTTCGTGGGCATATCCTGCCACCTTTGAATCCTGCTCAGTGAAGCCCTCCGCCGCGTCAAGCATTATAACGCATACATCTGCCCTGTCCACTGCCATATATGCACGAAGCACGCTGTAATGCTCAATTTTCTCATTTATCTTGGACTTTTTGCGGATACCAGCCGTATCTATAAAGACAAATTTGCCGTATTCATTCTCTATGACGGTGTCAGTTGAATCTCTTGTTGTTCCGGCTATATCGGAAACGATGACTCGCTCCTCTCCTGCTATTTTGTTGATAAGAGAAGATTTTCCGGCATTAGGTTTACCAATTACAGCTACCTTTATGAATTCTTCATCATACTGCTCCTCATCTGCGTCAGGAAGATATTCATAAACTGCGTCAAGCATATCTCCGGTACCGTGACCGTGTACTGAGGAGATCGGGTATGGTTCACCAAGCCCAAGGTTATAAAACTCGTACAGTTCCATGGGGGGCTCACCGAGGTTATCGACCTTGTTCACTGCAAGTATGACCGGCTTTCCGCTTTTCAGGAGCATCTGAGCGACCGTATAGTCGTCTGAGGTAACTCCGCAGCGAATATCCGTCACGAACACGATAACATCCGCCTTCTCGATAGCAAGCTCGGACTGCCGCCTCATCTGAGCAAGGATAACGTCGTCGCTGTCAGGCTCAATACCGCCCGTGTCAACGACCATGAACTCCTTGCCGCGCCATTCACATTTTGAATAAATGCGGTCGCGCGTAACTCCGGGAGTGTCCTCAACAATAGAAAGGCGCTGTCCTATGAGCTTGTTGAAAAGCGTGGACTTGCCGACGTTAGGTCGTCCAACTACCGCAACTATTGGCATTGGCATTATATCATCTCTCCTTTCTTTTTTATTATACTCCACGCTATTGCAAAATATCTATTAAGATATTTTGCAATCTGCCGTCAATGACGGCAGACGGCGCTTGCGCCGTAAGCGCTCTGTTTATACTGCCTCTTCAAAGCCGCTGTGCGGCTTTGTGGCTGCTTTGCAGCCTGCAAAATGTACAATGTACATTTTGCAACAGAGGCAAGTATATATCATTTCGCATTTCATCTAAAGCTGTGCTCAGACAGATCCGCTGCATCAGATTCAGTCAGCAATAAATGCGGCAAAAGCCTTATATGCCATATAGGTATCAAGCTTTGAAACGATCTCATAAGGAGCGTGCATAGAGATAACAGGAACTCCCATGTCAATAGTATCAACATCGAGATTCGCAATATATGCCGCGACCGTTCCGCCGCCGCCCTCATCGACCTTTCCGAGCTCGCCTGTCTGCCATATCACATTCTGCGCGTCCATAAGACGTCTTATGCGGCCTGTAAACTCTGCAGAAGCGTCTGATGTGCCTGATTTGCCTCTTGCTCCGGTATATTTTGTAATGCAAACTCCCCTATTGATGTATGCGCAGTTGTTTTTCTCGTTTACCTCAGGAAATGTAGGATCGAATGCCGCATTTACATCTGCGGAAAGACACTCTGAAGCGGAAAGCACAGCTCTTCCGTTCGATCCCAGAGCCTCTGCGAGGTCATGTATGAAATACTCAAGATAAGCCGAGCAAAGTCCGGTATTGCCGTCGCTGCCTATCTCCTCCTTATCGGTAAGTACAGTGACTACGGTATGCTTCGGAGCCTCACACTCTACAGTAGCCCTGAGAGCTGTGTATGCGCAAACCTTGTCGTCATGACCGTAAGCGCCTATCATGCTCCTGTCGAAGCCGATATCTCTCGCTTTGAATGCAGGAACTGCTTCGAGTTCAGCAGAGATGAAGTCCGCCTCTGTAATGCCGTACTTTTCAAAAAGTATATTCAGGATATTCAGCTTCACCGCACCGCTCTCTTCATCGTCCTTGAACGGGCGTGAACCAATAATTATGTTGAGCTGCTCACCTGTTATTCCTTTGGCGAGCGGCTTGGACATCTGTGCATTGGCAAGATGAGGAAGAAGATCTGAAACACAAAATACGGGGTCACTTTCGTCTTCTCCCACGCAAACAGTAACTCTCGTGCCGTCTGCCTTCACCACAACACCGTGAAGAGAGAGAGGTATCGCTGTCCACTGATATTTCTTGATGCCACCGTAATAATGGGTCTTGAAGTACGCCATCTCGGTGTCTTCGTAGATCGGATTCTGCTTCATATCAAGTCTTGGTGAATCAATATGAGCTGCGCAGAGCCTTACTCCGGCTTCAATCGGCTCGCTGCCTATTACCGCCATGATAACAGCCTTATCACGATTATTTAGATATACCTTGTCGCCTGCCTTGAGCTGCATTCCGCACTTGAACTCGGTATATCCGCTTTTTTTCAGCAGATCGAGGGTATATACGACCACCTCGCGCTCTATCTTCGAACGATTCATAAATTCCTTGTAATCCTCGCAGAAGCTGTAGCAAGCTTCGGCTTCTTCATCACTGAGTCTGTAGAATCCATTCTTACGCTGCATGAAAAGCTTCTCACGAAGCTCCTTAGCGGCACTTTTTGTTTCTGACATATCTATCTCTCCTTTTTAATATTTTATCTTATTGTTATATTCTGCTTTCTTATGCAATAGTCCTTTATCTTATCCGAGACCTCCTTTGAGATCTCATTGACTGTATCCAGTCTGCCGTTATTATGTATTATATAATCGGAATGTGTAACAAAAAAATCCTCATCAAGCTGGGAATTCATGCGCCTGCGAGCCTGTTCGCGTGTCAGATCATCCCTTTCTATTATTCTCTTTTCCCTTATATCTTCATCAGCGAGCACCGAAATGATTATCTCACAGAAGTCATCTGCCCGGCTCTCAAAAAGCGTCGGGGCATCAAGGAGTATGAGCTTTTCGCCGTTTGCGGAATGCTTTCTTATCTGCCTGAGTATCTCTCCCGTGATGTAAGGATATACAATAGTATCGAGCATTTCAAGTTTTGACTTATCCGAGAAAACTATAGCGGCAAGAGCCTTTCTGTCCAGAGTGCCGTCCTGCAAAATTATATCTTCGCCGAAAAAATCCGACACCTCATCAAGGCATTTAGACCCCTTTTCAACGACCTTACGAGAGACTTCATCAGCATTTATTACTGCAAAGCCATTCTCGGAAAACACCTTTGACACAGTGCTTTTACCGGCACCTGTCTGTCCCGTAAGTCCGATGACCATAACTCCGCTCAAGCTGTTCATATCCTTATCACCTCGAATCCCGCCGCCCTTATCAGGCGGTTATATACTGCAAGACCGACTCCCTCCGGTGAAGGTGCTCGAACGAACACCTTGTCAGCACCTACATCGTCGAGCTCTCTGAGCCGCTGAAAAAGAAGCCTTGCCTGCGCAGCACTGTCCGCGCCGTATGTAAGATATCTGTACGGAAAGCCTTGCGCGTCTCCGTCAAATATCAGTGAATAAGTGTTATCCGTGAGGTTTTCGCCAACATAGTCAGTAAATGCTCTGAGCTCGCCTTCGACCATTATGATATCAGCCCTCGGAGAGTAATGCTTGTACTTCATTCCCGGAGACGCTGCTGTTTCACCGCTTTCAAGCTCATTTAGTATAGCGCGGTCGACAATGACTTTACTGCAAACCTCAAGCAGCATTTCCCGGGTAACATAGCCCGGTCGGAGTATTCTTGCCGTATTTTCATTCTCTATGGCTATGACCGTGGACTCGAGTCCTATCTCGGACTGTCCTCCGTCTACTACAGCGGCTATTTTTCCGCCCATATCGCGCATAACATGCTGCGCAGATGTTGGACTGGGATATCCCGAGATATTTGCCGAAGGTGCTGCAATAGGTCTGCCTGAAAGCTCAATGAGCCTATGCATTACGGGATGCGAGGGTACTCTGATGCCGACCGTATCAAGCCCTCCCGAGGTTATTTTCGGTATCCTTTCATTTTTGGGAAGCACTATCGTGAGCGGACCGGGACAAAAGCGTTCGGCAAGAGCATACGCAAGCTGTGGGATATCATGGGTGTAATCGGCTGCCTGCGAAAAATCCGCAAGGTGAACAATAAGCGGATTATCCGCAGGTCTGCCCTTTGCCTCAAATATCTTCGCGACAGCCGCCTCGTTTGAAGCATCCGCTCCGAGACCGTAGACAGTTTCTGTCGGAATGCCGACAAGTCTTCCGCTTCTTATTATCTCAGCCGCAATTTCAAGCTGCTTTTCACTACTGTCAAGAAATAAAGTTTCCATAAAATTACGCTTCCTGATTTGCGAGCTTAGCAGCCTGATCGGCAGTAGCAAGCGCATCAAATACTTCATCAAGATTTCCGTTTAGGATATCCTCCAGACGGTATATAGTGAGTCTTATCCTGTGATCTGTAAGACGTCCCTGCGGATAATTGTAAGTTCTGATACGTTCGGAGCGGTCGCCTGTTCCGACCTGCATTTTTCTCTCCGAAGCGATCTTTGCGTCTTGCTCCTCCTGCATAGCCTCGTAAATTCTCGAGCGCAGAATTTTCATTGCTTTATCTTTGTTCTTGTGCTGGCTTCTTTCGTCCTGACACTCCACCACCACATTTGTAGGGAGGTAGGTTATCCTTACGGCGGACTCCGTTTTATTTATATGCTGTCCGCCTGCACCGCTTGCGCGGAAATAGTCTATCTTTAAATCAGTGGGATTTATCTCGAGCTCCACCTCGTCTGCCTCGGCAAGCACCGCAACGGTCACGGTAGAGGTGTGTATGCGTCCCTGCGATTCGGTCTCCGGCACACGCTGCACACGGTGTACACCGCTTTCGTACTTCATACGGGAATATGCTCCATCTCCTGTTATGGAGAAGCTTATTTCTTTAAAGCCTCCGAGCTCGGTAGGATTTGCGCTGAGAATCTCCTGCTTCCAGCCTCTTGCCTCGGCATACATTGTATACATACGGTAGAGCGAATTTGCAAACAGCGAGGCTTCCTCTCCGCCTGCACCGCCTCTTATTTCAATAATGACATTTTTATCATCGTTGGGATCCTTGGGCAGAAGCAAAACCTTCAGCTCCTGCGTAAAGGTCTCCATATCCGACTTCGCTTCATCAAACTCTGACTGAGCCATTTCACGAAAATCCTTGTCTATCCCGCCCTCGTCGAGCAATTCCTTTGCCTCGTTATATGAGGACTCGGCACTCTTATACTGGCGGTACTTTTCGATTATAGGCGTCATGCTCTTGTATTCGCGCATGAGTTTTGTATAAAGCATGTTATCGCTGACGATATCGGGGGCGGAGAGCCGCGCGGATATCTCTTCGTACTTCTGCTCCATTAATGCAAGCTTTTCAAACATTTACATTTCTCCTTGAAAAAATATTCCTGAATGCCGCAAAAAGCTAACCCTCATCAGCGCGCTTTACCTGCCGTATGCTTTTTTCTATCTTATTTCTGGGAACCATAAATTCGCGGGAGCATTTTACACATCGAAGCCTGAAATCCATTCCCGAACGAATGACATACATTTCATTTGCACCGCATGGGTGATTTTTTTTCATCGTCAACACATCTCCGGGACGTATATCCAAGACATCTCCCCCCTTTTTTATCTGTCATCACAAACATGATATGCCGAAAGCATTAATAATACTCTTGTTAAGAAAGACCGTGAATTTCCAAAAATCGTACATTTTTCATTATACCCCAAATTTGCTCTTAAATCAATATTTAGCGAGTATATTTTTTTGTTTTTGTGGAAAAATAATAAAAACCACAAGCTAATCCTATGTAACTCGAACAAAAAAGGAAAGGATGATGAAAATGATCTCAAGAGTTACCGCAGAATTTGAAACGCCGGAGCTTGCTGAGCTTGCGCTCAAAAGGGCAAGAGAAAGTATAGATTACGTCTATTCGGCTAAAATAATGTACAATAAGCAGTCGGACAATGCACTTAAACTCCGTGGCGGAACATCTTATACCGTGCTTCCCGCAGCACCTACAGCGCAGAATTACGTCACCGCAGTTATGGAGTCTCCCACCACTGAAGATATTATCCCCGAACCTGCCCGCCGCAGAACAGCTCGCGCCTGTGTTATTTGTGGGATCGGTGCTGTCGAAAATGTAACTGCTTTGCTGAATGCAATGGGAGGACTTAATATACATTCCGCAAATTAATTGCATATATGCTGCCGCCCGGGCATAGAATTGACTATCCGGATATAACAACAACGGAGGTAAAAATCATGAATTACAGACCCGAAGGCTTCTTATACAAAACTGATATCAACCAGCAGCACATTTCATCTTCAGAAGGACTTACAGAAGCTATGAACAATGGTACTATACTCGAAGCCAGAGTATCTGTCTGCGACAGTTCCCACGACCTTATTATCGACCTGCCATGCGCAAAAGGCATTATAGCGCGTGAAGAAGGCGCTGTAGGCATATCTGAGGGAAAAACCCGTGATATCGCTCTGATATCACGGGTAAACAAAATCGTCTGCTTTAAGGTCACAGAGCTTACAATGAACAATAACGGAGACCTTATCGCTATACTTTCGCGAAAAGCAGCTCAGGAGGAATGCCTTAAAAACTACATACAAAAGCTTATCCCGGGAGATGTCATAGAAGCGCGGGTAACTCATCTTGAGCAATTCGGAAGCTTCGTTGACATCGGCTGCGGTATTCCCTCCCTTATACCGATAGACGCGATTTCCGTATCAAGGATATCACATCCTTCCGACAGATTCACTACAGGTCAGATGATAAAAGCAATTGTAAGATCAAATGAGGATTCCAGAATATGCCTTACACATAAAGAGCTTCTCGGAAGCTGGCAGGAAAATGCCTCAGACTTTGAAGCCGGTGAGACAGTCTCCGGAATTGTCCGTTCTGTAGAAAGCTATGGCATATTCGTAGAGCTCGCTCCAAATCTTGCGGGTCTTGCCGAATCGCGCGAAAATATCTCTCCCGGAATGCACGTAAGCGTATACATCAAGGCTATAATACCTGAAAAAATGAAAGTAAAGCTTGTTATAGTTGATATATGCGATGAACATGATGGACCATACAGCTTAAATTACAGATTTAACGGAAAACACATTGACAAATGGATCTATTCCTCCGATCTCGCAGAAAAAACTATAGAGACCGTATTCGGATAAATCTATCTGCATAGCTTCCGCAGCATAAATAAAAAGCTGCTGTACAATAATGTACAGCAGCCGACAGTTATTATTTCAGAATGCTATCTCTTCACAGATATGATGCAGCTTTTCATCATAAGGCTTTTTCATTGAGAGAGCTTCCTGTATATCATAATCAACGATCTTATTATCCTTAATGCCGACAACACGGTTGCCTATTCCCTGCTCGAGGAGCTCCACCGCATAATAGCCCATTCTTGTTGCTTCAACTCGGTCTCTTACAGTAGGTCTTCCGCCTCTCTGAACATGACCGAGAATAGTAGCTCTTGCTTCGATACCTGTCTTCTCCTGAAGTGCAGTAGCTATCTCCTGAGAATGTCCGACACTTTCGGCAACGACCACAACGAAATTCTGCTTGCCGTTAGCTTTCTTTCTAAGCATACCGTTAGCAATATCGTCGAGATCATATGGAACTTCTTTTGTAATTATATCGGTAGCACCACACGCGATACCTGTATTTACAGCTATATGACCTGCTCCTCTGCCCATTACTTCAACTACTGATATTCTGTCATGAGACTGTGATGTATCACGGAGCTTATCAACAAGGTCCATTGCAGTATTCATTGCTGTATCAAAGCCGATCGTATAATCTGTACAGGCTATATCGTTGTCGATAGTTCCGGGAAGACCTATACAGAGCATTCCCATTGCTGAAAGATCAGCAGCTCCTCTGAAAGAGCCATCGCCGCCTATAACGACAAGTCCTTCGATCCCAAGCTTATCGCACTGAGCCTTACCCTTTGCAACACCCTCAGCAGTTCTGAATTCAGGACATCTGGCTGTGTAAAGTACAGTACCGCCGTTATGGATAATATCTGAAACGCTCTTTTCATCCATCTGGAATATATCGCCGTTGAGAAGTCCTACATATCCTCTGCGTATACCGTAAACATTCATTCCCTTGCTAAGAGCCGATCTCACAACAGCTCTTACAGCAGCATTCATTCCGGGAGCGTCGCCTCCGCTTGTTAAAACGCCAATATTCTTGATCATAATAATTCTCCATTCTGCATCTTGCATATATTAGTGAACCCACAACGGTATACAGCTCCGCTGTAGAATAATTCCATACACTTTTATTTTACTACTTTGTAAAATATTTGTCAAGTAAATCATGCAAATTTTTCTATGTTAAATTCTGATATCAGGATATCATACCTGTCTGCGAGGGAGGATATAATCCGCCCAGCTCTTCTGCACTCTCGCGATTTATGAGCAGACTCAGTTTGTTTTTGGGTATTACGGTCTTTTTCAAATCAGTAAGATAAAAGCATACAACAGTATCCCCTCTGTACTTTTCACACAGTCGTACAAGCTCCGGAGAGGCTCCTGCCTGTGATGACGGAACTTTTATACACAGCTTCATATTGCCAATTACGGAGGAAAACTGGTTTTCACCAAAGACAGAACCGCAGATCACAGTCATCCTATCATCTTTTACGGATATTTTTCCGTTTATCAGCAAAATATCGTCGTGAACAAGCTGTGATGCACACACAGAATACAGATCAGGAAAGACAACGCATTCAAGCTCACCCGTCCCGTCGGAAACATCAATGAAGCACATCTTCTCATTGTTTTTGGTCACATGAAGCTTTTTGCCTTCGAGTATGCATAAAAGCTTTATGCTTGGACCGTCTGTGACTGAAGCTGTTTCTCCGGTTATATCTCCTATAGAAGCGGTGTGGAGCAGCTGCGCTATCCACTTATATTCAGAAAGCGGATTTCCACTTAGATACATACCTGCCGCTTCTTTTTCCATTGCAAGAAGCCGTTTGCTGTCGAACTCCGGTTTAAACGGTATCTTCACATTCAGTTCCTGATCCTCGGCCGAGTCGAGGAAATTAAGCTGTCCCTCAATGACGCTCCGGGAATTTGAGCCGGCAGCTTCAAGAAGAGATACATAGCTATCAAGCATTTGACGGCGATTGAGACCGAGTGCGTCAAATGCCCCCGCCTTTATCATGTTTTCAAGAGCTTTTTTGTTAAGCTCTTTACCCTCGATGCGCTCACAAAAATCCTGTAAGCCTCTGAAGCTGCCTTTAAGCTGCCTTTCGGCAATTATCCTGTCCGCAAGACCGCTGCCCACATTCTTTATTGCAAGAAGCCCGAAGTACATTTTTTCGCCTGAAAATGTGAAATTCTTCATGCTCCTGTTTATGTCGGGACTTAACACCTGAGTCCCCGCGCTGCGGCATGAGGCAATGTACTCGGCAAGCTTGCCCGTCATACCCATGACACTCGACATAAGTGCTGCCATGTATATACCGTTGTAATGACATTTCAGATAAGCCGTCTGGTACGCAAGATAGGCATATGCCGCCGCATGGGACTTGTTGAAGGCATACGACGCAAAGCTTATCATCTCATCAAATATCTCGTTCGCCGTTTTTTCGTCAACGCCGTTCTTCTCTGCTCCCGCAACAAAGCTCTCGCGCTCCTTCAGCATAACATCATGTTTTTTCTTTGCCATTGCCCGGCGCACTATATCCGCGTGTCCGTATGAATAGCCGGCGAGCTTTCTGCATATTTCCATTACCTGCTCCTGATATACCATACAACCATAAGTGTCGGCAAGTACGCTTTTGAGTATGGGGGGCTTGTATTTTATGCGATCCGGATTCTTTTTATTCTCGATGTAGACCGGGATAGACTTCATCGGTCCGGGTCGGTACAGCGATATTACAACTATCAGATCTTCAAGGCGCTCGGGAGCAAGCTCCACAAGACGAGCAGTCATACCTGCGCTCTCAAACTGAAAGACGCCGCTGGTATCACCGCGTGAGAGCATTTCATAGACCGCAGGATCGTCAGTCGGAACGGAGTCTATATCGAAATCAGGCTGCGTTTTGTGTATCTCCCTGACCGTATCACGGATAATAGTAAGGTTGCGGAGTCCGAGAAAGTCCATTTTCAGCAGTCCGAGTGATTCGAGCACCGTCATTGTGTACTGTGTTACGACAGTATCGTCGTTCTTTTGCAGCGGAACAAGGTCACTCAATGGTACGGCTGATATAACAACTCCGGCTGCATGAGTCGAAGCATGACGCGGCATTCCCTCAAGCTGCCGAGAGAGGTCTATAAGCTTCTTCACAGATCTGTCCGAACGATAAAGTGAACTCAGCTCCTCCGAGCCCTTGACCGCACTTTCGAGAGTATCGCGGAAATCTATCTGTTTTGCTACCTTGTCGCACAGCGCATACGGAAGTCCGAGCACTCGCCCTACATCGCGGACTGCAGCTCTCGCTTTCAGGGTATCGAAAGCTATTATTTCCGAAACATAGTCCTTTCCATAGCGCCGCACAACGTAATCCTTTACGTCCTGCCTGCCCTCGATACAGAAGTCGATATCGAAGTCCGGCATACTCACGCGCTCGGGATTCAGAAAACGCTCAAAAAGCAAATTGTACTTGATTGGATCAATGCCCGTTATGCCTATACAGTAAGCACAAAGGCTGCCCGCTCCTGACCCTCTGCCGGGACCTACAGGGATATCGTGCTCGCGTGCATATTTTATGAAGTCCCATACTATCAGGTAATAGTCTGTGTACCCCATTTTGGTTATGACTGAGAGCTCGTATTCAAGGCGATCGGTCACGCTCCTATCGGGAGTTTTTCCGTATTTTTCAAGCATTCCCGCTCTGCAAAGGCTGCGGAAATATGCTTCGTTGTCATCGACACCGTCTATTGTGAATTTCGGCAGCTTGATATTGCCGAACTCAAACTCAACATTGCAGCGCTCTGCTATAGAGACGGTATTTTTGAGCGCTTCTTCGTGCTCAGGGAAAAGAGAAGCCATTTCAGAGGCGGATTTCACATAGAATTCCTCCGTCTCAAAGCTCATTCCATTGGGCTCGCCGAGCGTTTTTCCCGTCTGTATACAAAGCAGGACGTTCTGCATTTCGGAATCCTCTTTATTAATATAGTGACAGTCATTTGTGGCTGCAAGCGGTATGCTCGTTTCTGCGGAAAGTCTGTAGAGCAGCGGCAGTATTTTCAGCTCGTCGGCAATGCCGTGATTCTGCACCTCAAGGTAGTAATTGCCTTCGCCGAATGTGTCAAGATAAGCAAGAGCGCGCTCCTTAGCGCGGGCATACTCATCTGCTGCAAGAAGCCGCGGTATCTCACCGGCAAGGCAAGCGGACATACAAATAAGACCGCTGTGATATTTTTTTAGCAGTTCCTCATCAACTCTCGGTTTGTTATAGAAGCCCTCGATACTCGCCAGAGAAACAAGCTTTACGAGGTTTTTGTAGCCCTCGTTGTTCTCACATAAAAGTATCAGATGATATGGAGAGGAATCAAGCTTAGGCTCTTTATCGTGACGGCTGCGTCTCGCCACATAGACCTCGCAGCCGATTATTGGCTTTATGCCTTCTTTTTTAGCCTCGTTCCAGAACTCCACAGCGCCATACATATTACCGTGATCGGTTATGGCGGCAGCAGTCTGTCCAAGCTCCTTGATGCGCTTTATCAGCGGCTTTATGCGGCACGCTCCGTCAAGAAGGCTGTACTCGGTGTGCAGGTGAAGATTTACAAATTCATTTTCCCTCAATCCGAGCGCCTCCTTCCCGTATTTCCTCCGCTATCTTCCCAAGCCTTCTGAACCTGTGATTTACTCCCGAACGGCTTATCGGAGGTTCAAGGGCGTTTCCGATCTCACGAAGGCTCATGTCGGAATTCTCAAGTCTCAGCTCAGCGACCTCTCTCAGCTCCGTCGCAAGCTGACCCAATCCGATCTCACGCTCAATGAGCTTAATGTCCTCAAGCTGCTTGACTGCGGCGTTTACGACCTTGTCGATGTTCGCGGAGTCGCAGTTTGCAATGCGGTTAGCCTTATTTCTCACGTCTTTGTATATCTTGACATTCATCAGCTCGAGTGTGCATTGCTGAGCACCGATAAATGTAAGCGTATCCTCAATGGATTCGCTGCCCTTTATATATACGATATGCTGCCCTCTGCGGACTGCCGTTTTAGCATTCACACCTATATCTCTCAATAAAGCCCCAAGCTGGCAAGCAAGTTTTTCCTCCGGGACTGCAAATTCAAGATGATATTCCTTAGAAGGGTCATTAACACTTCCGCAGGCAAGAAAAGCTCCTGCTGTAAAAACTCCGAGACTATTGGTCGCAATAATCTCGGAATTTATCTCCCTTTCGGAAGCTGATATCCTGTATTTTGAATATATGTCGGCAATCAGCCCGACATCATTTATATCATAACTGTAAAGAGCAGTATCATTTTTGCGGATATTCCGGCGCAAGTCAAGATCACTGCCAAAAACATTCCTGAAAAGCTTACCAAACAGCTCCGCAGAAACCGAGCTTTCACTCTGAAAGCATATGCACTTTTCTGACAAAACACGGCTGAACAGCAGCATTCCGTAAAGACAGGCAAACCGCTTTTCCTTATCGTTTACAGAGGAACATATTTCCTTCCTTACTTCATTTGAGAAAGATATTTGCGATCCCTCCTCAGTATTTTTTATCCTTTGTTATATCCCTGTGATACTTCTGCACCTTGTAATCATTTTCGATAAGGTGCTTTGCCATAAGCTCCGCAAAGGTGATCGAACGGTGCTTTCCGCCAGTACAGCCGAAAGCTATTACCAGCTGGCTCTTACCCTCGTGTACATACAGCGGTATAAGGTAGTCGATGAGGTCGGTCAGCTTATCAAAAAGCTTCTGAGACTGTTCAAAGCTCATAACATAGTCCCTCACACATTCATCGCAGCCCGTATGACTGCGAAGCTCCTCAATATAATATGGATTCGGCAGACATCTTACATCGAATACGAGGTCAGATTCCGTGGATACTCCGTACTTGAAGCCAAATGACATCACCTTGATAATGAGCGAATCAGAATTCTTGTCAAGAAAGAGCTCCTTGACCTGCTCTTTCAGCTGAGATGCGGAATAATCAGAGGTCTCAATGTAATAATCGGCTATCTCTCTGAGCTGAGATAACTGTTGGCGCTCATACCTTATTGCCTCATGCATATTTCCGTTGAACTTATCATGCAGAGGGTGACGGCGACGGGTCTCTTTGTAACGTTTTATGAGGACTTCGTCGCTTGCACCGATAAAGAGTATCTTAGCTTCGATAGTATCATCCGCTTTCAGCTCCTGCCATGAGCGGAATATCTCGGTAAACATATCTCCTGTTCTGATATCGACAGCGACAGCTATATTACTTATCTCTGATTCCGATTTTCTGCAAAGATCAACAAACCGCGGTATAAGCTTAGGCGGGATATTATCTATGCAGTAATAGCCTATATCCTCCATTACGTCCATAACGCAGGATTTTCCGGAACCCGACATTCCTGTAACTATCAAAAGCTTCATAACGCACCTCCCTTGCCTGTCTATTACCTGAGGATTACCGGTTCAAGCTCGAGCTGATATCCTGTTTTTTCCTTTACAACGGTTTTCACCTTATCGCAAAGCTCCATAACATCCGCACAGGTAGCATAACCTTTGTTTATTACGAAACCGCTGTGCTTCTCGCTGATCATCGCTCCGCCGCAGGTAAGCCCTTTAAGACCGCACTGATCAATAAGCAGTGAAGCATAGCTTCCCTCCGGACGCTTGAATGTGCTTCCCGCGCTGGGATAATCAAGCGGCTGTTTGGAGCTGCGCTTTGACATACATTCGTTCATTGCCGCCTTTATTCTGACAGGATCTCCCGGCGAAAGCTGTACCGTTACCGAAGTAATGACGTTTGATGTTCCTGAGAAAAAGCTGTGGCGATAGGAAAGCTCCATATCCTGAACGGATATCGTGCATATATTGCAATTTTCGTCAATATATTCCGCAGATACAACTATATCCTTCATCTCGCTACCGTAAGCTCCGGCATTCATATATAAAGCTCCGCCTACAGTTCCCGGAATACCGAAGAGATTCTCCATTCCCGAGAGCCCGTTCTGCTGGGCATGAACGCAAGCTGAAGCAAGCAAAGCGCCCGCCTCGCAGCGCATTACCGTTCCCTCGATATCTATTTTTGCAATATCGCTTCCAAACATCAAAATAACTCCGTCAAAGCCCTCGTCAGCAGCTATGACATTGCTGCCCCTGCCAAGGACTCCGTACCTTATCGAATCAGCCTTCAAATATTCTATCAGCTTTGCTGCTGAAGCAGCGGAATTTATACTTATCAGCGCACGGCAGGGTCCTCCGAAGCGAAAGGTGATGTATTCGCTCAAAGAGCACTCGGGTGTTATTCGGCAGCCAAGTGAATCGCAAAGCTGAGTAAGTTCTGTTATGTTTATCATAGTTCCTCCCGGATGTTCTTATACCTTCTCTCGCCGGCAAGCTCTGAGAGAAGCCTCTTGATTATGTATTTTTCAGAAAGCCTCATAATCGCGGACTGTTTCCTTTGCATCTGTCTCCATTCCGAGCCTGTTGAGAAGCTCGCGTGCCGCATTATATCCCATCTTTTTCTGCCTGTTGTTCATTGCGGCTACTTCGAGTATAACAGCAAGATTACGTCCGGGTTTTACCGGAATAGTCAACGATGGTATCTTCACGCCCAGAAGAGAAACATACTCGGTATCTACGCCCATTCTGTCATACACCTTTTCGGAATTCCACTGCTCAAGTTCGATAACAAGGTCGATCTTTTCAGTCATCTTTACAGCTCCGATACCGAACAGACGCCGCGCATTGATTATACCTATACCTCTTAATTCAAGGAAATGACGGATATTATCCGGCGAGCTTCCCACAAGGCTGATATTGGATACCTTTCTTATCTCTACGGCATCGTCGGCAACAAGACGATGACCTCTTTTTACCAGCTCAATAGCAGTCTCGCTCTTACCTACGCCGCTCTCGCCTGTGATAAAGACTCCCTCGCCATAGATCTCAATGAGGACTCCGTGGCGCGTTATCCTCGGTGCAAGAGTGAGATTCAGGAATGCTATAAGTCCGGACATGAAGTTAGATGTGCTCTCCTTGCTCCTCAGCAGAGGTACCTCATATTCCTTGGCAAGCTCGAGCATTTCCGCAAAATAAGGAAGCTCTCTTGTTATTATGAGCGCTGGTATCCTCTGTGAGAAAAGAAGCTGGAGTCTTTCCCTTCTGGTCTTTTCATCAATAGTTGAAAGATAAGCAAATTCCATTTTGCCTATTATCTGTATGCGCTCGGGATTGAAGTATTCATAGAATCCCATGAGCTGAAGACCGGGTCTGTTTACATCATTTTCTTCGATCATCACCTCATTGGCATCCTTGTGGATATATATCACCTCGAGCTTGAATTCGTCTATGACCTTCTGAAGTGATACCTTAAAATTTTCTGCCATTTTCATCTTCTCCGTTCTCCGAAAATTCGGGGATATTTATTCATATTCTTCAGCCGATAACGAATGAATCGTAGCCGTATGAGGATATTTCAGTCTTCGCCTTCAAAAGCTCTGAAATGGTAACCGAGCTTCCTGAAATGCGTACGGCAACATTGAAATCAGCAAGATCTCCGCTCACAAGTTTCAGCATTTTATCAACATTCTCGGACGGAGTCCCGCTGAATTCATAGACTGTATCAGCTGTATAAACTCCTCCTGATATCTCGTCGAGATCTATGTTAAGGATCATTGTATTCACGCTCAGAAGCATAGGCTGAAGTATATCCTTTTTTCCTTTGAGCAGATCAGCCGCCGACACCTCTATCATCATCGACGAGCCATTGTTGACGATACTCTCATACATCATATTCGCCGCTGAGGTAAGCGCCATATAGCGGTCGTTCGCAACGACAGATTCTCCAAGATATGCAATATCGCTTTGACGGAATTCAGGAAACACAAAATCTGAGCATATGACCTTTTCAAAACCTGCACTCGCTGCTTCCTGTGCGATGTCTGCATTGTAGCTTACAGCTGAGTCGGAAAAAGGAGAGGTCCAAGGTTTACCGCCGTCTTCAAGGTTATTATCTATCCATTTTGAACCGTCATCAATAGTTACATATGCTGTATCAGGATATGTGGCAGGAAGAATATTGTCATTGAAAGTACTTATAAGAGCAGCCGGTTTATATCCGGCGCTTTCAACTGTTGAAACAATGTCATACAGCGTAACAGGCGTCTGGACAGCCCCCGACATCGCTGCCATATTTACGGAGCTTGCATAGTATATCTTTCCGCCGCTTATCTTTAGCGGTATTTCAATATATTGGATATCTTCGCCTGAAGGCACTCTTTTCAGCGCAGTTCTGATAGTTTCGGTGCTGGAAAGATCTGCCGCAGAAAGTGCATATGCTCTGTATTGCTCATTGGCTGCAGGATTTTGTGAATTGACTGTATTTGTCTCGTCTGACGGCAAAAGCTCACCGTTTTCATCAACAGTGGTAACAGGAACAGTAGTAGTAACAGCTGCAACGTCCTTATCGCCCTTTTTCTTGGTGTAATTTATGATCGGTTCAGCAGCACTGTAGCCAAGAAATCCTATTCCTCCTATCAGAAGTACAGTAAGTCCTACAGAGAAAGCCTTTCCTACAGGGCTTTTTCCATAATAATTTTTTTCTTTTGTTTTATAAATTTTCCTTCCTTTATTCTTTATCTTCATTTTTTTCTCCTGTTTGCACCGCCTTCTTATTGCAGTGCATTGTTCTACATAAAATGTTTATTTTAGGGAATAGACTGCCATAGAGATTATGCCGAGGTACACGAGCATAGCAGGAAATCCCCTGAATGACGCGGGCACCTTTACGGAATTCAGCTTTCTGTATGCAGCTGTGAGTATAAGAGCTGCAAGTATAAAACCGACGCCCGCTTCAAGCCCTGCTCTGATATATCCTGAAAGTGTCGCGAACGAAGGATCCTCTTCAGCGCGTCCGGTTATCGTAAACAGAGTTCCCATAACAGCGCAATTAAAAGCGGAAACGTGTATATATTTACCGTAACTGCTAAGCTTACCCTTGCTTACAAAATAAAGCAATGTAAGCAGCAGTATATATAGTATACCCACCGTTATAGTGTAAAACACCAGAGTAAAGTCGGCATATTTTTCCGGAAGCTGCTTGTTTATGAAATATGCTGCTGCCGAACCGGCTGTAGTGAAGAGCGTTATGACAAATGCTGTTCCGACAAGATTTTTTCTGTTTCCTGCTGCAATGAAGATAGTGCTCGTTCCGAGAGCCTGCATAAGTATCAGATTTACTGAAAGAAGTGCAATAAGATCAGTTATCAGAAACAACGTCTTCACCTCCGTCATCATTTATTTCGTTTATAACAGAAGCGCGTATCCTGCGATAAATGCCGCACATAAGTCCGAGGAAAATGAATCCTCCGAACGGCTGTGCAAGACCGCTTATAAGAGTATCTACATCAACTATTTTGCTGTTTATAGTGCCATACGCGAGAAGCTCCCTGATAAATGCAGTTATCAGCATAACTAAGTCAAAGCCTAATATATAGAATATCAGCGATGGTATCATTTTCAGTTTTTTCATGCGGAAAAACTTGGCTTCGGTCTGAAAAACTATTAGCGAGTTCACCGCAAGGAGCGGAAAATATATACCTATCCTTGATATACAATCCGGATAGAATTCCTCTGCGGCAAGCTTTACAGGTATATATACCAGCGAGGATATCAGCGCATATATTATTACCTTGACCGTGTAAGGAAGCTTTTTAGGAACAAAAGACGATATCATAACCGCAAGAAAGGTTATTGAAGAAAAAGCGTATATCAGCGCTTCGGCGTTCCTCAGGCTGTCTCCGCAGATTATAACGGGAGATATCACCATAAGCGATGAAAGAACGGTATTATCCGCAAGGAGCCCGTCAAAAACTGTATTTTTTCTCTTATTCATTGTCCTGCTCCTCCTCTTCATCATCAGCCTCGTCCCGACTATGTTCAGTTAAAGCTGTTTCATCACTTGAAAGATCAGGCTCATCTTCTATAAGATATTCAGATACTTCGTCGTCTGATGTATCATTTTCCTCAAAAGCCTCTGCAGTTTCCATAGCTGCTTTGTATTCTGCTTCTGTATTTGCAAGTTCTATCTTCTTTTCAAGATTCTTGAACATAAGAGATATCGGCGTAAAGAGAACCGAAACTATGACTATAGCATTCTCTTTAGCAGTCGTAAGTACTATCACATAAGAAACTATGCCTATGAACAATCCGTAGAAAAAAGCATAGTAATTCCTTTTTGGAGCTATTCTGCGGTCAGATATGATATATATTGCCGAAAACAGGACCATGTTAGTCACAAGGCTGTATCTTACGCTGTCTGCACGTTCTGAGATCATGGGCGTGATGTATGCAAACAGAGCCGTCCCCGAAATGGTTCCGATAAAGGCACCGGCTGATATATCCCTGCGAAACATGAGTATCACAGCAGAAACAGCAAGCAAAAGTATGCTCACAGCTCCCGGAGCTCCGCTGAAATTTCCAAGAAGTATCTCAAGATCGGTATATTCCAATTTTCCCGTCATATCAAACACATGAGAAGCCGAATTTACCAGCTCCTGAGGCTCATCAAATATACCTGTCTTAACATGAGGTTCGGTATACAGCAGCAATTCCCTGCCCCATGACGTAAGCACAAAAACATATGCAGCTGCTGCCGGTGAAAATATCATATTGATCCTTCCGCCGAAAATATTTTTTGCTGCAATTACCGCAAACAGACAAGCTAAAGTCGCTATTTTGTATTCTATGACTGCCGGAAACATAAGAGCTATTATAAGAGCATCGGAAGTACAGCTGAGATCGTCCGCTGTAAAGCGCCTTCCCATAAATCTTACCGAAACTATATCGGCAGCAAGTGAAACAGCAATACAAACGCCTGCCAGAACAATTGAGCGTACTCCATAGTAAAAGTAGGACATAAGCTCAAGCGTAAGGAGCGTTATTATTATATCAAGCCATATAAGCCGTTCAGACCTTGCCTTTTTCAGCATGATATACCTTCCTTTATGCCCATCGCGGCTTTTGCCATATCAGAGGCTGTGAACAAATAACTGCCTGAAACGAGGACGTTTGCTCCGGCTCTTATCGCGTCAGCAGCTGTAGCTTTGTTTATACCTCCGTCTACCTGTATATCTGTATTCATACCAAGCGAATCAAGCTTATCTCTTATTATTCTGACCTTTTCAAGAGTCTGCGGAATTATACTTTGTCCGCCAAATCCCGGTTCAACAGTCATAACGAGCACCATATCAAGCATGGACAGGTAATCAAATACTGCTTCGGCGGGAGTACAAGGCTTTATAGCAAGCGAGGCTTTTGCTCCGTTATTCTTTATTTCGGAAATAGTCTGCATCACATCACTTCCGCTTTCAAGATGAAAAGATATTATATCTGCACCAAGCTGTGCAAATCTTGCAGCATATCTAAGCGGATCTTTTATCATTAAATGAACGTCAAGAGTAAGATCTGTTGCTTTTCTTACAGCCTCAAGTACGGGCAGTCCATACGTTATATTATTTACAAACACGCCGTCCATTACATCAAAATGCAGCATATCTATATTACTTTCTTTGAGTCTTCTGATCTCATTGCCCAAATTCATAAGATCCGCACTGAGAACTGAGGCAGAAACCATTTTTTTCATTCTATCACTTCTTCCGTTCCGACTGTTCCTTTTAACAGCCACCATACAACTGCTTTTATTCATACACTATTATTATATAATATTTATTCTTTCACGTCAATATACTTCAATTGTTTTTTATTTTATTTTTATGGCAGCAAAAATTTGAGGTAAAATTATTATAAATTCCCTTCTTCACGGTAACCTGTTCAAGCCTTTCGGCATAATATGTATCATAACGTTTTATGGAGGTATCTTATGCTGTTTGAACTTATAAGAAACATCTTCTTTTTTGCCCTTCATGTCGAAAATACTACCGTATTTCCAAAACCGCTTTCTCAAAAAGAAGAGACAGCTTGTTTCGTTCTTATGTCAAACGGTGATAAGTCCGCAAAGGATATGCTCATTGAGCATAACCTTCGCCTTGTGGCTCATATCGTGAAAAAATACTCTTTCTCTCTCGAAGAACAAGATGAACTGATCTCTATCGGAACTATTGGACTTATAAAAGCAGTTTCTACATTCGATCACACAAAAGGGGCTCGTTTCGCTACATACGCAAGCAGATGTATTGAAAATGAAATACTTATGAGTTTCCGTGCTGCCAAAAAGTCAGCAGGTGATATCTATATGAATGAACCCGTTGAGACTGACAAGGACGGTAACGCTCTTACACTTATAGATCTTATTGACGACGGTGTGGATATACATGAACAGGTTGATTTGCTCATACGTTCAAAACAGCTTTATCGTTTCCTTGACAAATGTCTTGACAGCCGCGAGCTTGATATAATAATATACCGCTATGGACTGTACGGAAGAAAACCGCATACTCAAAGCGAGACCGCCGCAAGGCTTGGCATTTCCCGTTCATATGTTTCGAGAATAGAGAAAAAAGCTATAGAAAAACTAAAGAGAATGTACGATACCACACCTTTCTGATACGCAAGTATGATCAATACGGCTATAAATTGGAGCCTTTAAGCGGCAGTCTCATTTAGAGGAATTGATTTTCTGCTATCAAAGTGATATAATCTTAATATAATACTTATTTAAGGATCCGTGGTAAAAGAAATGATATACACACCTCTTACAATTAAAGCGCTCACGATAGCTTATAATGCTCATCACGAACAGTATGACATCAGCGGAGTCCCATACATATTTCATCCGTATCACATTGCGGAACAGATGTCCGACGAGTTTTCAGTATGTGCTGCACTTCTGCACGATGTCGTTGAGGATACAGATATGACAATTGAAGACCTCGCTAAAGACTTTCCTACCGATGTCATCGAAGCACTCAAGCTCCTCACGCATAATGATGGAGAAGACTACTTTGAATATGTGAGAAAAATCAAAGAAAACACTATTGCTAAAGCAGTGAAACTCGCTGATATTGCGCACAATTCCGACCAAAGCCGCTTAGCAGGCTGCACAAGCATCTCTGATGAGAAGCTCAAAGAATGGCGTTATAAATATGAAAAAGCCCGGCTTATCCTTGAAGAATAATCGGCGGGGAGCCCCCGCTGGCATTTCGCGCCAAAGATAAAAAACCGTAAATACCACTCCGCGGCGGTTGCTTTTTTCACGATAATGTGTTATAATATCTTTTACAGTTTATTTTCGGGAGGTCTTTTGATGGAATTCACGGTAAACAATGGAGTATGGGGTACTATGTTCGGTGTTCCCTGCATTGTTGCAGATAACTTTCTCAAGCTCGCATCTGAAGAACAGATAAAGGTTCTGATCTATATCCTCAGACACTCCGGAAAAATATCCTCTGATGCGGAAATAGCTCTTAACACCGGAGTCAGCACTGATAAAATCAGTGACGCTCTTCTTTTTTGGCAACAGGCTAATGTAATATCTCCCCAACAGGGCGCAGCGACAGTTTCTGCTGCAAGCCCATCTATAATGCAACCGGCTCATTCTGAAGCGCCTCTCCTCACGGACAAGTCGGAGATCTCCGCAGTTTCTTATTCCCCTGAGGCAAAGCGTCCGAATCATTCCGGGTCGGAGATAGCAGAAATAATGAGAGATTCTGAGGATATTTCCGAGCTCTTTAAAATTTCCGAATCTATGCTCGGAACACTCAGAAACAACCAGATGAACTCTCTTATATGGATATATGATTACCTGGGACTGAAAAAGGAAGTCATTGTAACGCTGATCGCATACTGTATAAAGATCGATAAGACCAATCCTGCATATATCGAAAAGATCGCTTGCAGCTGGGCGGAAAACGATATAAATACGCTCTCATCAGCACAGGAAGAAGTGCAGCGGCTCACCTCGTCGCATGATTTTGCTGACAGGATAGTAAAGCTTTTTGAGATGAACCGCAAACCAAGCTCCAGGGAACGTGAAGTCATTGAACAATGGCAAAAGGCTGGCTACAGCTCCGAGCTCATGCATTATGCATATGAAAAAACTATCGAACAAATAAATAAACTCAGCTTTGCTTACATAAATAAGATACTCATTTCGTGGAGGGAAAGCGGCTTTAACACTGTTAAAAAGATAAAAGAAGCCGAAGAAGCCTATCGCTCGGGAAAGGACAAGCACACCAACTCACCTGCCGATCCTGAGCTTGAAAAGTATAAACAGTTTATAAATAAATTCTGAGGAGAACTATATGGACAGCGCAATTTTTGACAAGGCACAGGCTATAATGACCGACCGCCGTCTCAGAGCCTTTACACAGAACGAAGCCCGTATCAGAGAGGTCAACGAAAAGCTTCCGCAGATAAAAGAGGTCAACGACGTTATATATAATACCGGCAAAAATCTTATCGCGATCATTTCAAGCGGTAACAGATCTGACACAAACGAAAAGATCAGACAGCTAAAGGAATATAATCTCGGCGCGCAGGAAATGTCAAGAAAAATACTCGTCGATAACGGTTATCCCTCCGATTATCTCGATATACACTACAGCTGCCCGAAATGCAGCGATACAGGCTATTGCGGAAGAGATTTCTGCGAATGCTTCAAAAAATTATGCGGAAAGCTTTCGACAGACGAACTAAATAAGAATGCTAACATCAGGCTCTCAAGCTTTGATACTTTCAGCCTGAGCTATTATAAGGGTGAGGACTATGACACAATGAGGCGTATTCTTGAATTTACCCGCCGCTACGCCGAGGACTTCACTCCTCATTCGGGCAGCATTCTCATGTTCGGCGGCACTGGTCTCGGAAAGACTCACCTCTCGCTCGCGATAGCAAACAAGGTGCTCGAAAAGGGCTACAGTGTGATATATGACTCGATAATCAACATACTGCGCAGTATCGAGAAGGAGCATTTCAGCCGCGACCATTCCTCTGAGGTGACCGATCTGATCCTGAATGCGGAGCTGCTCATACTCGACGACCTCGGCACGGAATACGAAACTCCGTTCTACAACTCCACGGTGTACAACCTCATCAACACCCGACTAAATGCAAACCGCCCGACCATAATCAGCACAAATCTTGATTATGAAGGTATCAAAAAGCGCTATGAATCGCGCGTAGTCTCACGACTCACGACTCTTTATTCGTGCCTCGAATTCAAGGGAGAAGACGTGCGAATGCAGCGCCGACTTGCCGATATAACATAAAATATGCCCTGACTCCTCGCGGAATCGGGGCTTTGATTTTTAATAGAAGGTTGCAACGGACTTCTCGGGAGCCTGCGCGGGTGTGATGTCCTTAACAAAAAGAACAGGTCCCTTGCCGCGATAAAGTTTGTGTTTCTGCACGTTTATCTTGCCAGTTATGTTTATCCACTGCTGATTTGCGGGCTCGTGTCCCCTGTCGTCCTGAGCGACCAGCCAGCAGTACTGTATATCCTCGACGCAGCAAGTCATGATATGGCGTCCGACTGCAAAGGTATTCACGGGGAACTTCGCATTCTTGGCTGTAAGAGCTTTGAAATGCATTATCTTGCCGTCGTACTTGGACGGATCGTCCATGATATCACGGTACCAGAGTGCAAAATCGTTGTCCTTTACGGTTATCTCGTCCGCCTCGACGTCAAAAGGAAGAGGATCTTCTATGTCGTCATAGGCAACTCTGCCATCGGTGTACTCATAGACTATCTCCGCACGGCGGCTCACTCCGCGGACTACCTTATGAAACTCGTTGGGGTCAAAACTCTCCTCAAAGCGATTGAAAACCACCATTTCAGCGATATTCAGCTTGTCAACAACAAGACTGCGCATATTTGAATTGTACTGCATGAAGGTCGGAGCCTCCGCAAACATCATCACCTGCGCTATGGTCGAGCCCTCTGGCATTGCCTGAAAGAAATCGTTTAAATTCCACATTCCGTTGTACTCGACGATGATACGCTCGGGCTTGGACTGCTCAACAAGAGCGTTGAGTTTCTGCTCGGTGAGCTCGCTTACGTCGTCGATAACATGAATGTCGATATTCTTCTTCGGGAGACGTGACAAGTCTATCTCCTCGATCCCCTCCTCACAGAGCAGAAATAGCGTCTTTTCGCCCTTGTTGAAGCGCCTGTCCTCGAGGGTCTCCTGTATGAATTTTGTCTTGCCCGACTCTAAAAAGCCGAGAAACAGATAAATCGGGATATATTCCTCCTGATTTGGCATTTATATTACTCCTTTCGGTCATGCGTGGAAGAGCTCAGTTATAGCTTTCTCATTTATCTTCGAGCCGATAACACAGAGTCTGCCGATAGTGCTCGCGCTGCCTGTGCGAACATCGGGTGTTCCGGGAACGTAGTCAAAATGTATCCATTGTCCGTCCTCGCCTGCAACAATACCCTTTGCACGCAGTATCATGCCGTATTTTTCCTCATCGGAAAGAGCTTCAAGAGCTGCAGTTATCTCTTCCTGTGTATATGTTCGCGGAGTCTCCTTCCCCCAGCTTGTGAACACATCATCGGCATGATGGTGGTGATGATGATCGTGGTCGTGATCATGGTCATGATCGTGGCAGCCGCAGGTGCAATCGGGACCGTGATCGTGGTGGTGCTCGTGCTCATCGTCATGGTGGTGGTGATGTTCATCTCCGTCTTCATCGTCATGGTGATGATGATGATGTTCATCTCCGTCTTCATCGTCATGGTGATGATGATGATGATGTTCATGTTCGTCCTCATCGTCATGGTGATGATGATGTTCATGTTCGTCCTCATCGTCATGGTGGTGATGATGTTGTTCATGCTCTTCCTTTTCAGCTTCTGCGAGAAGCTCACGAAGCTCGTCATCAAGAGTATTTTTCTGCGTCATAGCATCAACAAGCTGCTGTCCCGTGAGCTGCTCCCACTCCGTCGTAACGATAGGTGCAACGGGGTTCTTTTCACGGAGACTTTTAACACACTCATCAAGCTTGTCCTGCGAAAGTCCGCTTGTGTGGCTGAGTATGAGGCAGCTCGCATAGGTTATCTGATTATCGAAAAATTCGCCGAAATTCTTCATGTACATCTTGTACTTCTTAGCGTCGACTATCGTTGTAAAGCCGTCGAGTTCTACATCGTGAGCGTTGATATTCTGAACAGCACGGATAACATCACTGAGTTTTCCGACCCCTGATGGCTCGATGAGAATACGGTCGGGAGCATAGTCCTCAAGCACCTTTTCAAGTGCTTTTCCGAAATCTCCAACGAGACTGCAGCAAATACAACCCGAGTTCATCTCGGTGATCTCTACACCTGCGTCCTGCAAGAATCCGCCGTCTATGCCTATCTGTCCGAACTCATTCTCGATAAGGACAAGCTTCTCACCCTTGTAACCCTCGGAAATGAGCTTCTTGATAAGTGTGGTCTTGCCTGCCCCGAGGAAGCCAGAGAATATTGTTATCTTTGTCATATCATACACTTCTTTCTGAAAATATTTCAAATTACATTATACCACTTTACATAAAATAAATCAACACCTTTTATCAAAAAAATAACCGCACTGCAACTAAAGGCAATGCGGCTGCTGTTATTTGAATTCTGCGCTGACTACGCCGCGTATTCTTCTTATGCGACGCATTAGCTCATCGGTATTGCTTTTGCTATCATCAAACTCAACAATGGCAGTGAAGCGTGACATCGGGTTTCCTGCAACATCGTTATAGACCTTTGCACTATGGCTTCTTATGTCCGCTCCGCTGCGGCTTATAGCTCCGGATATCTCGCTGACGAGTCCTACTCTATCCTTTGAAACGACCTCTATTCTGCTCATATCACATAATACCAGCTTTCGTCCTGCTTCAGTTCAGCACGCTCCGACGGACGCGATGAATCAAAATTATACCTGAGTTCCTGATTTACTATGCTGACCTTTGCCCCCTCAGGCACAGAGCTTGTTATAAAGGCATTACCGCCGACAACTGCGTTCTTCCCGACAACGGTCTGACCGCCAAGAATAGAAGCTCCTGAATATATAGTAACATTATCCTCAATAGTAGGATGACGCTTCTTGTTTTTGAGAGACTGTCCTCCTCTTGTAGAAAGAGCTCCGAGCGTAACGCCCTGATATATCTTAACATTATCTCCAATAACGGTAGTTTCACCGATTACTATGCCTGTTCCGTGGTCGATAAAGAAGTATTTGCCGATAGAAGCTCCCGGGTGGATATCTATTCCTGTTTTGCTGTGAGCGTGCTCAGTCATAATACGGGGGATAAGCGGAACACCGAGTAAAAACAGCTCGTGTGCTATCCTGTTGACAATAATAGCATATAGGCCCGGATAAGAATAAATGATCTCGTCCTTATTATACGCAGCAGGATCTCCGTCAAACGCTGCCTGAACATCGGTTTCTATGTACTCTCTTATTTTGGGGAGTCTGCCAAGGAATTCAAAGGTTATTTCCTCTGCCTTTTCAGCTATAACAGCTTCCTCAGCATTCTCAAACTCGTCCGCATAGCGCAATACTATCGTTATCTGACTTATAAGCTTGAATATAACGTCCTCTATCAGCATAGAGATATTATTTCTCACAGTATATACCCTATAGCTTTTATTGCGGTAATATCCCGGAAAAAGTATCTTTTTCAGACTGTTGATTATCTCTATTATGACATCATTATCGGGGTGATCAAAGGTCTTTACCTCATCTATAGTCCTCCCACATTCATAATCATTAAGAAGCCCTTTTATAAGAATATTTATCTTCTCTTCAATACCATTGTTCACAGACTTGTTCACCTCACGCTGATAATGCAGGTCACCTCTTTCATCAGATGACCTGTAGTTATTATACCTCATTTATCATATAAAGTCAATAGGCATAATCACTTTTGACTAAACAGAGTATCTCTGTCATGTAATACTTTCAAGCTTGATACGCAGCTTTTTTATTATTTTCTTTTCAAGCCGTGATATGTACGACTGTGATATTCCTATTATCTCAGCCACCTCTTTCTGGGTCTTTTCTTTTCCGTCGATGAGTCCGAAGCGCATTTCCATTATCTCGCGCTCACGATCACAAAGCTCGGAAACAGCTCCGCGAAGTATCTCTCTTTCCGCTTCGGTTTCTATGCCCTTGTTTACAACATCGTCTTCGGTTCCCAGAACATCTGACAGCAGGAGCTCATTACCGTCATAATCCACATTCAGCGGCTCATCGATCGATAGATCATTGCGGTATTGAGAGGATTTTCTCAGGAACATAAGTATCTCATTCTCTATACAGCGTGAAGCATATGTTGCAAGCTTGATATTCTTCGTGGGACAGAATGTATTTACCGCCTTTATCAGCCCGATAGTTCCTATAGATACGAGATCCTCAATACCAATACCCGTAGACTCGAATTTTTTCGCAATATACACCACAAGACGCAGATTATGCACTATCAGTGTCTTACGCGCTTCCGGATCATTTTCAGTAAGGCGCATGAAAATATCAGTCTCCTCTTCCTTTGTAAGCGGCGGCGGAAGCGTGTCCGAACCGTTTACATAATATACCTCTCCCTCAAAAAATTTTTTCAGTCTCGCTCTGATAATTCCTATAATGTTCATGTTTATTCTCCTTTTCTTATAGCTTCAGAAGTTTTGGATTAAAAATAGCCTCTCCCCCGCTCATTCCCAAGCCTATCAATGCATCAACATTTTTTTCAGCACCGTCATCTGTATTGCATATTATTATCTCATCAGGACGAAATACCGGTATAAGCCCACTGTCTGATACGGTCGAACAAGGAATTATCCTGAAACCTCTCGGTAAATCATCAATGCAGGGGATTTCCCCTACAAGCTCTGATATGCAGATCTTATCACAAATTATAACCGGTGATCCCGAAAAGTGATCTATAAGAGCATTTCCGGTATCCGCAAGTCCGCTCACGCTGACGCTTTTCCCATGATATCTTATTATTACAGTGTATGATCCCTGACCGGCTTTTGCGGCAGATAATATATATCCGATCCTTACTGCTATATATAATGCTGCTGTTGTGGCAATAAGCACGATCAGCGAGAAATCTATGTAAAAGTATGAATTATTGAAATGCAGCGCCGCCGGTTTAAGCCATGAATACACCGCATAAACAGCTCCTGCAAGAAGTATATTTACAACGAGAAAAACTAACGTATCTTTTATCAGCCTCTTTATGCTGCGGATACTAAATGCAATCGCCGCAATACTGATCGCAGCTGCCGTTTTAATGACCAACATCAAAATCGCCGGCAAACAAGGAATAAGTATTAGCAGCGAAAAAACACTCCCATATGCAGCCGCACCGATACATCTTCCTATTTTAAGCCGTGAATGCGTTAACCAAGCTGTTATGCGCAAAATAAAGTAGTTGACATATATATTTAGAATTATAAGAACGTCAACATATATTGTCTGCATAAATAATGCCTCCAGAATACTGTCTGCGAGTATTACAATGCGAAATTCACCGAAAGTTTACAGGCATGGTTTTCTCGCAGTTTATGGTGATAAAGCAGTCAGCCAAGCTTTCCTATAATATTATAATGCTGAGCCTTTGCGAAATATGTCAATTACAGGCGATGGATCATTTTAAGAAAAGTAATATTTCAGGCATAAAAAAAGCGTATGCACCTTTTTAGTACATACGCTAATTGTTATATTTGCAAAAAAGTCCGGCTATGAACCGGACTTTTTCACTGACTCTACCACACGTTAAAAGAGTGATTTTGAATTATCGGTTGTCAATTTTCTCAGGGTACATATCATGGCGGGTCAGCCGCTCCCATGCAACCTGCTCCCATTTTGTACCGGGCATGCCGTAATTGCAATAGGGATCGATAGAAAGTCCGCCGCGCGGTAAAAATTTTCCCCACACCTCGATATATGCAGGCTCCATCAATCGGATCAGATCATTCATGATGATATTCACGCAGTCCTCGTGGAAATCGCCGTGGTTGCGGAAGCTGAACAGATACAGCTTAAGCGATTTACTCTCCACCATCTTCACTCGCGGCACATAGGAGATGTATATCGTTGCAAAATCAGGCTGTCCCGTGATCGGACAAAGGCTGGTGAACTCCGGACAGTTAAACTTGACAAAATAATCGCGTCCGGGATGCTTGTTCTCAAAGGTTTCCAGCACAGAGGGGTCGTAATCTGCCGGATAATTTGTGTGCTGATTGCCGAGCAGTGTGATGCCTTCGGCGGTTTTATCGCGTTCGCTCATGATCATTTCCTCCGTATTTTGCTTGTTTTATAGTGCAGGATCGGCGATTCCGTTTGCGGCGAATGCCGCGGCACGGTCACGGCAGGTGCCGCAGAGACCGCAGGGCTTCTCACCGCCCTCATAGCAGCTCCATGTGAGTTGATAGGGAGCATTCAGGCGAATCCCCTCTGCGACAACATCAGCCTTGGTTTTACCAACAAAAGGAGCCTCCACACGTAGCTGCTGTCCGCTGCCGAGCCAAATCGCAGTATTGATCGCGTTATTGAATGCCGCGCTGCAATCGGGATAGGCATTGCCTGCGGCATCGTCCGCATGGGCACCGTAGTAAATCACCTCACAGCCGTGCGAGAGCGCAATGCTCGCCGCCGACGACAGAAACAGTCCGTTTCGGAAAGGCACATAGGTCGAGACCGGCTTGCCGTCTGTCTCGGCGAGCTGCTCGGCATAGCTTGTTTTCGGTATCCCGCTGCTGCCCTTTAGCAGTGTGCAGTCTGAGTCCGCAAAAATTTCCGCGAGATCAAGCGTTTGCAGTTTTACACCGTAATACGACGCCACTGCACGTGCCGCCTCGATCTCCTTGATGTGCTTCTGTCCATAGCTCACCGACAGTGCAAGTACTTCGTCTGCACCATAGCGCTCTATTGCAAGTGCAAGACAGGTCGTGCTGTCCAAACCGCCGCTGAATAAAACTAATGCCTTCATCTTACACCCTCCGTCAAAAGCCTCTGCAAATTCCAATCGGTTTGGAATTGACCGCAGAATGTTTGCGTGACTGTGCGCGCGGAGGCATTTCGTATGCCGCGCGCCGTCATGCAGCTGTGTGTTCCCGCGATCACTATACCGACATCCGGCGTTTCTGCCGCCTCCATCAAAATCTCGGCAATATCCGAGCCGAGGCGCTCCTGCAATTGCAGGCGCTTGGCAGCCAGATCGCAGATTCGGGCGATCTTCGACAGTCCGATCACTTTGCCGTGCGGCACATATGCCACATTAACGGACATATCGTACATAAGTGCCATGTGATGCTCACAGCATGAGAACACCTCAATATCGCGTACAACCACCGGTCCTGCTGATGGGGGCGCCTCAAACTTTTTGCCGAACATCTCCGCGATATCATGGTTGGAATAGTTGATGCCTGCAAAGATCTCTTCATACATTCTTGCAACACGCCCTGGTGTTTCCTGCAAGCCCTCGCGGTCGGGATCCTCACCCAGTGCGACCAGAATGCCGCGGATATGCGCTTCAATTGCCTGTTTGTCGATCATTATTTCCCTCTTTTCAAATATGCTGCATAAATGTTTCCACATCTGTAATCAGGTGGTGAATGTCGTTTTCATCGTGCTCGTAATCGGGCGAGTAATACAATTTATAATGTTAGGTCTGGATTACACGCCTCGCGCAGTTGGTTCCCATATTAATTTGTGGAGCTGCAATTGCAGGCGGAAGCTGCCCATCGCCAGCTCCTTCATGATCTCCACGATCTCTTGAGGCTCAATTCTACCGAATACTGGGCTTAGATACATCGGACACTTCGGCTTATATTTCTCGGCGATCTCATTGGCTCGGAATACATCTGCACGCGAACCGCATACGAATTTCACTGTGTCACATTCGCGAAGATGCTCGAAATTCTCAGTACACATATGCTGTTCCATTTTGCTTGACGGCAGCTTGTAATCCATCGTGAACACGGGACGGTGCGGCAAAATAAACGGTTCAAGCGGTACGGAGCCGTTGGTTTCGATCTCCACTCGCAGCCCGAGCAGCATGAGCATGGTGATCACCTCGCCTATACCCTCTTGCAAGAGCGGCTCACCGCCCGTCAGAGTGACATTCCGCACACCCTGTACGACGGCATTCTCACCAATTTGTTCAATACAGCTTAGGGGAACGATCTCGTGCGGCGCATCCTTGCTGCAAGCCCACGCCGTGTCACACCAATCGCAGCGCAGATTGCAGCCCGCGAAGCGTAAAAACAACGCAAGCTCACCTGCACGCTGCCCCTCGCCATTGATGCTGATAAAATGCTCTGCCAGCTTGTAATTCGCCATGTTACACCTCGTACCTGGCAGCATTTTCGGGCGTTTCGTAAACCGTCACACTCATCACCGGAATGCCAGCTGTAGTGAGTGCCTCATAAAAAACTCTTGCAAAGTTCTCTGCAGTCGGGCGGTAGGACACCTCAATCAAACGAAAGCGCTCTTCCTGCAGTGCGGAAAGCGTGGTATCTTGCAAGCTGCCTGCCTCGTAAATCAGTGCGTGATCGTAGGAATCGGCAAGTGCCCGAACCGCTTTTTTCAAATCAACAAAATCAATCACCATACCGCGCTTTTCACCTGTCTCTTGCAAGATATCGCTGCCAGCCTCAACCTCGATCACCCAGTGATGTCCGTGAAGATTTGCGCATTTTCCGTAATATCCGGCGAGAAAATGTGCGCTGTCAAAGGCGGCAGTGGTTTTCAGCTTATACATGTTATCACCTCAAAAAAATTCTCCCGTCTGCACACAGACAGGAGAACAGATTTGCTGACTCACTGCCCTAGTTTTATTTTACGACAGGATGGTGCAAGCGAACTGTCGGGCAAAACCATTTTATATTATAGCATATTTGGTTTAGATTGTCAATTGCAATAAATAAGCTTTTTCCGGAATGTATTTTTCGATGGAACACTTCTGTTCTATTTTTAAGTTTCTGAAGGAAACATCTCAATTTCAAGCCAACACGCCAAGTGTGTCAATCTGATATATCTGGTATTATTATAGTAATACGCTGGCAATTAAATAGAATAAAAGCCTCGAAAAATGAACTTATTTGTTCATTTTTCGAGGCTGATTCATCATGGCTAAAGACTCCAATTTTGATACAATGCACCCTCTGAGCGGTCAGGGGGTGCATTTTTGGTTGTCAAAAGCTATCGTTTTTTTATCGAAATCGTTGTTTGACTAGATTACAGTTCACACTCAACCCTTTCATCAGACCATATTCTTTCTTCCTTCGTACCAATTGAATCGGTTATCCAAATTTCTGATGGCATATTATCTATAGTTATTTCAACTTTATCATAATGATCGTAATCAAATCTTTTGAACACAATTGAATTATTGATAAGCCCGTTTTCATTATATGTAATACCTTCATAGCGTGGTTCTATAGTCATTTCTGTGAATTCATCGCCATTTATCACACATCTATAATGAAGGTTTCTTTTTTTGTCAAGAAGTCTGAATAGACGATCATATTTCAAATCAAAAATGCCTTCATTGTATTTGATAAGAGCGGGATCGACACTTCCGAGGATAGTTACATATAGGAAAAATGTATTCGTTCTAATCAGTTCAACTTGATTCCAGCTATTAAAGTAATCTTTGTGAAAGATGATTTCTTATTATCATGTCAGCAGATCGTAGAAATGCTCTCCGACACCGCATCACTGGACAAGAAAATCGAAGCACAGTATATCTACCTGAACGGACTGACAGTTTCGATGCAAGAGTTTATCAAGGAAAACGCTATGGAAGCACAGGATGAGGACTTCTACGAAACGAAAATGACGGAGTACAATGCTCAGAAAGCTGAAGCCGAAAAGGTTCTGCACGACCTTCAGGATAATAGAGCCGCTCGGCTTTCACGCAAGGAACTGCTCGAAGGGCTAATCCGGACGATGAGCAGAGAGGGCATTGTGACCGACACCTTTGACGGAAAGCTATGGCTGCTGCTTGTGGAGAAAGCAACTGTGGGTACGGACGGCAAGCTGACCTTCACGCTGCGGAACGGCATGGAAGTAGAAGTGTAAATACTATATCTAAAGGGGCTGTGGCTGAGATGTGATGTTTCTCGGCTGCAGCCCTTATTTTTTGTTTTCAAAGCGTTGACTTTTGCCATGAAATATGATAGAATGTAGTAAAATAGGATTATTGTATCCTGTTGAAGTACGTGAATATTTTTACGCTCATTTTTTACAAAGGAGGTACGATTATGAAACGTTTTTCATCTAAGCTAAGTGCCATGTTTCTAAGTGCATGTATGCTGCTGCCTACGCTTTCAATTGGCTTTCCTATTAATTACGAGATCTCTGCTCTTGCTGCCGAAACAGAAGCAAACAGTATTTTGTTCAATAATGAAGACCAATTCTTCGTCTACGTGGGCACTTACAGCGGAGGAATCCCACAGTTCCGTTATCTGTATCCAACATCAGACGGAAGCTATAATGCTGAAAAGGTAATATGGGAAAATGCGCCGGCAGACCTTGCCTATGGAGACATTTTCGTTGCTGAGGGTGATGTCCCTATGACACAAGTATATCCGGCAAAAGATGATCCGGCTAATGCTCATGTTTACTATTATACGCTCGATGAAGGTGCAGAGCTGATCAAAGCTGGCAACTGCCCTGACCTTATGGAAAAGAAAGACATGAGCGTCACAAGCAAAACCTATGATGGCTCATCACATTGGAGCATACGATATAAGGATGCTGCCGGCAAAGAACACTATTATGGATTAAGCACATTTGCCTCCTCGCTTGGTGTTGATCCTCTTGACTGCGAGGTTGGCGATGTTTATACCTATGCGCTATACAATGATCATATGGTAGTACCGCTTGCAAAACAGACTGAAACCATAACAGATACAATGACAGTCGAGGTTGTGGAGGTACACGATAAATACCTGCTTGTGAAACCTACCGACCGCCCGAACTCAAACGAACGCCTCACTTTATCAATGGAATACATTGACACCGGTGTTAACCCCAGCGTTGGAATGAAATATGAAGTGACATATACAGGCGGTATCCTTGAAACATATCCGGAACAGTTCGGGAATGTGACTAAAGTCACAATGGTTTCTGAAAAGAACGACCTGCTTGCAGGTCAGATGAGAGTCACACTTGTGGACTATGATACAGGTGAACCAATTATTCTCAAAGACGATTTTAAACCGTCTATATCAACGAGCATTGGTGTCAGCACTCCAGACGGTATGGCATACACGGGACCAATTCTCATGATGGAAACAAATCCTGCAATTGTTGATGACAATATAGCCAATTTCTTTGACGCAGACAGTTTCTCATTCGGATTAGACAGCTATTCTCTGCCGAAGGAATACTCATTACCCGATAATGCAGAGCGTGTCGGCTATTACAGCGGAACGATTCTCCCTGAAAACTCCATGACTGTGACACGGTACGATAATGGCTCTGCTGATGTTGTTTTCAAGCTGAAATTCACTCCCACAGGCGATGTGAACGATGACGGAGAATTCAATGTTTCTGATGTGGTACTGCTGCAAAAGTGGCTGCTTGCCGTTCCGGACACCCATCTTGCAAACTGGAAGGCAGTTGATTTCTGCAATGACAATAAGCTCAATGTGTTTGACCTGTGTCTGATGAAGCGAGAATTAATAGAAAGAATGGCTAGACCCTATGTTGAACCAGATGAGTGCTTTGAATTCGGTGTGTATTTTACTGTTCTGAAGGACGGGCTGAAGCTGTATGCCGGTCCTGCTGAAAGCTATGATGTCATCGCTTCCATTCCGGCAGATACACGCCTGATCGAAACCGGTGCGATGAACGGCAACAGCACATGGCTGTTTACCGAATACAACGGACAGTGTGGCTGGATCAACACGCTGGGCGCAGACGGCAAAATGGTGATCTATTTTGAAGAAGCCGCCAGGAAACCTGTCATCTATCTCTATCCCGAAGAAGAAACCGATGTTCATGTGGAATTGGAGCTGACAGAAGCCGACCTCTCCACAACCTATCCCAAATACAACAACGGCTGGGATGTGACCGCCTATCCGGACGGAACGCTCTTGAACAAGGCTGACGGTACTCACCATAAATACCTCTTCTGGGATGCTGTGAATTGCCGCACACGCTTCGATTTCTCAAAGGGCTTCTGTGTTGCAGGTAGTGATACCGAGAGTTTCCTCAAAGAAAAGCTCACATATATGGGCTTGAACGAACAGGAAATGAACGAGTTCATCGTTTACTGGCTGCCACTGATGGAGCATAATGCGTATAACCTTATTTCCTTCCAGAGTGATGCCTATACGGACACTGCAAAGCTAAACATTACACCTACACCTGACAGTATGCTCCGCATCTTCATGACCTATGTTCCACTTGAAGCTGCTGTGGACATTGAGCCGCAGGAACTTTCTACATTTGAAAGAAACGGCTTCACAGTCGTTGAATGGGGCGGATCCAAAATAAGATAACAGCGTAATAGATAGTTTTTAGGGGCTGTGGCTACCGATGTGATATTCCTCACACGGTTGTCCACAGCCCCTCTTTTTTTATGCCTATTTACAGCCTTTTTCGAGTTTCGTTACAAAAGTCAACGATAACCTGAAATAACGTCCAAAATGCACCCAAAATGATTTTCGATTTTTCGTAAAAATCAACGATAACTCCTGCTATCGTTGACTTTTGAGGTATATTTCCGTATTTTTTCCCCATTTTGACCGTTTAGAGCCTCATATAACTCCCTGTTATACTCCCTACGTTTCTTATTGCACTCAAAAACTGCGTATTATCTGCATTTAGGCAGAATAATGCACCCCTACTTCGATTGTATCAAAATAGGGGTGCTAATATGGTGGGCCATTAGGGACTCGAACCCCAGACCATCCGGTTATGAGCCGGATGCTCTAACCAACTGAGCTAATGGCCCTTATAGAGTTATTCGGAAGCCTGAAGGACTTCCGAATAACTAAAACATTACCGGCACTGATTTACTTTCCCGGGTCGTCGCCAACCAAGTATCATCAACGCGA